>ERZ651768.919-NODE-919-length-21842-cov-3.176660_pt1 | contig 21842 bp, 21 predicted proteins | sample MGYA00514754_ERZ651768 | MGnify/ENA metagenome assembly ERZ651768
CTGCGCATGGGAATATTGGTGCTGGCCCCAGTCGCCATGCTTGTAGGTTCTAACGAATTGGCGGCGCACGCTGATGGCAACCGCCCCGATTCGGCGAAGGGCCCAGCGACTATGGCTCGAACGCTCGGAGCGCTCGGATTTCTGTTCGTAATTGGATACGCAGTCCAACGTTTCGTTCTCACCTACTAATAACAGCAATTCGGATTGTGAAAAACGTGGATATTAGGGGCGGCATCGGCCCCCCTGGTAGCCGCGACCGTTCCGAAGTAGTTGCTAGCCTCGGCTCCTGATTAGACATGGACCTGGTTCTTTTACTCCAACGAATCTTCGACGCGCTGTTCAACAGCGCTATCTACTCGTCGCTGGCCCTAGCGCTCGTCATAATTTTTCGATCAACGGGCTTACTTAATTTCGCCCAGGGCGAGATGGCCACATTTACCGCGTACATCGCTTTCGTTCTTTTGTCAGGCCCGCAACCGCGTCTAACCGGTGGGGGACTTGCCGGACTTGTACCGGGTGTCCCTTTCCCGATTCCTTTGGCAATTATCGGAGCGGTGGTCTGTGGGATGGTGGGCGGCGCGGTAACCGAAAGAGCCTTAATTCGGCCACTAGAGCGGGCGCCAGATTTAGCGTTAGTAAACATCACCATTGGCGTTTTGCTAGCAACTAACTCGCTCATGGGGCAGTGGTGGGGGACCGGTCCACGGGTGTTTCCTGCAGTCTTTCCGAGCGGAGCAGGACAGAACTTCACCATTCTTGGTGCTCGACTTCGTTACTCCACGATCGGTGTATGGGCTGTCTTGCTAGCCGTACTCGTGCTTCTCATTTTGTTGCTGCGTCAGACCCGAACTGGTTTAGCGTTTCGCGCCGTATCCATAAGCCACGCCAATGCAGAACTTGTCGGTGTACGTGTCGGAACGACCCTTATGTACGGCTGGGCTTTGGCGTCTGGTTTCGGAGCCCTCGCCGCGTGCTTAAGCGCAAACTCGGTGCTGTTAGAACCGAACATGATGCTAAGAGTTCTCGTCTACGCGTTTGCTGCCGCGACGCTGGGAGGCCTTGACTCGCCGAAAGGCGCGTTAATCGGGGGCCTCATCATTGGCTTGAGTCAGACGCTGATTCCCGCGTACGTGCCGTTTATCGGATTTGAGTTAAGCGTGTTACCCGCGTTGCTTGCGATGGTGGCGATCCTGTTAGTTCGACCAGCGGGTCTTTACGGAACCAAGCGGATAGAGCGAGTGTGATCAATTTCGCTCCGCAGAGATTCAGCCGAATGGGGTTAGGAGGAGCGGCTCTCATAGCTGTAGTCCTGGCCGTCGTTCCTTTTGTTGCCTCCATTACCGGTGTTCGTCAGGCCAGCCAGATCGTCATTGGAGTTCTCGCAGTTCTAGGTGTCAATGTGGCGACGGGCTACGGCGGGATGATCAGCCTGGGCCACGGTGTTTTCATTGGTGTTGGTGCCTTCGCTACCGGATACTACGTAGACGGATTAGCTCTTCCTTGGTTGCTGGCCATAGCACTGGGATCGGCTACTGCGGCGTTAGCCGGAGCGTTGGTGGGACTACCCGCGCTTCGTATCAAAGGAATTCATTTAGCACTCGTCACATTGGGGCTCGCCATTGTGTTCCAACCTTTGAGTAAACGCTTTCCGAGATTTACGGGCGGTGTGAGCGGCTCAGGGATCGACGCTGAGTTTGTGTCGCCCTCATGGTGGCCAAGCGATACTCGAATGGCCACCGCCGTATACCGGTATCTCTTCTGCATAGTGGTTGTAGGGCTTGCCCTATGGGCCACTTGGAACCTTGTTAATAGCCGGCTCGGTCGCGCTATGCGAGCCATCCGAGACAACGACACCGCCGCTGCCGTTTATGGAGTGGACCTAATCTCGGCACGACTACAGACCTTCGCGATTAGCGCAGGTTTGGCAGGACTGTGTGGCGCGCTTCAGGTAGTTCTGGTGCCGTTTGTTTCGCAAGAGAAATTTACTCCCCAAGCATCATTGGTCATATACGCCACCGCTGTCATAGGAGGCCTCGGCACCATCTGGGGTTCGGTGTTGGGCGTGATCGCGAGCACCATCGTCGGGAAGGTTGGCCAAGCAGTTGCTGGCGCCGACGGCCTCGGTCCCATCGGCGAGTTTTTGGATCTTCTCGATGAATCGGCGTTCGTTTTTGGTGTGGGACTGATTCTCTTGACTTTCTTATTTCCGCGAGGACTTGCTGGCATTGGACGCCGAAACCAAGTCACGAGCTAAATCGGTTATCTACGGCCTCTGAAGTGAGGTCGCAGATCCGAAATGAACTGATTTTGGAGATCCAAAGATGTTGCTTATTTCTGGCTAGAGATAACAGAATTCGGTGCCGTTTATGTTGGAATTCTTTCCGATTCTGAATAATCGATTCAGCACTCTTCTTTGTCCTCACTCAGGGGTTCGGTATGCTGACCGTTCGCTCGGCGGCCTCGGCCACCGACCCGGCCCCCATCGTCTAGCGGCCTAGGACACCACCCTCTCAAGGTGGCGGCACGGGTTCAAATCCCGTTGGGGGTACCACCTACCTTCTTTGAGTTGACCGCCTAGGAGACTTAGCGATAAATCTGCGAAAGTTGATTAAGCCGTCCTCAGGTTTGGATGAATCGGAAGAAGGTACTGTCAGTGTCCAAGTTGATAGGAAAACCTGGCACCTATGAGCAATTGGCATCGACATCTCCCCGAACAGCTACACCCGTCCGAAATCGAACTAGGAGTCGGAGAAACACTCCCAGCGGTTTGGGTTTCCAACTGGCAAACCCATCCAGAACGAAACGTGATCCACGACCCCGCCCTAGGTTGGATTAGTGCTGGCGATCTGCTGGATAGGTCTGAAGTTATAGCTAGGCGATTGGCGAACGCTGGTGTCGAACTTGGTGATCGAGTGCTTTTGAGTGCAGCGAGTTCGGTGGAACTTGTAGCGGCTCACACTGCTGCACTTCGGCTCGGTGCCGTCGTAATGCCAACCAACGGCGCTTACCGAGCCGACGAGGTCACACACGTGGTTTCCGATGCCCGGCCCAAGGTCGCGATTGTGGATCGACCTGAGTGGAGTGAATGGATCCACTCTTGTGACTCGACCGTCTTGGTGACGAGCCCATCGGTCGAGATGGAGGAAGGACCAAGTGTCCGATTAGACCAAATAGGTGCCGGATCATCTGCGCTCATCGGTTACACGTCGGGTACTACTGGCCGACCGAAAGGAGCGGTACTTTCACACGGCAACCTACTGTCGTCGGTTCGCGCCCTTGAGATTGCCTGGCGTTGGCAACCGCAAGACATTTTGATTCTGGCACTACCTCTGTTTCACATGCACGGACTGGGAGTTGGACTTCATGGATCATTAGCGATAGGGGCACAAGCGGTGCTGCTTCCTGAATTCGAAGTCACTGACGTCCTCGATTCGATCAAGAAACATCACGCGAGCATGTTCTTCGGGGTGCCAACCATGTACAGCCGCCTGGTTGAGTCATCCAGAGCGGGAGAGCTCAGTCAGCTGCGACTTTGCGTATCAGGGTCAGCGCCTTTGGCTGCCGCGCTGCATCGGCGAATTCAAGAAGTGAGCGGTCAACGGGTCTTAGAACGCTACGGCATGACCGAAACAGCGATGCTCGTCTCCAACCCCTACGAAGGTGAACGGCGGCCAGGCTCAGTGGGCTTCCCGTTACCCGGAGTGGAAGTGCTACTTAAGGGCGACCCGCCGGAGATCCTGGTGAAGGGGCCTAACGTTTTTCAAGGGTATTGGGAACGACCTGAGGCCAACAGTCAAGCCTTCGATGATGGCTGGTTTCGTACCGGTGACCTAGGTGCACTTGATCCTGACGGGTATCTTTCCATCGTCGGCCGGGCAAAAGAGATGATCATTTCTGGCGGATTTAACGTGTACCCGAGAGAAGTGGAAGACGTGATTTCCCAACACGAAGCGATCCGGGAGTGCGCAGTTGTTGGCGAGCCCGATGAAGAATGGGGAGAAACAGTCGTCGCGTTTGTTGTCGCAGACCGAGAGCTTTCACTTGACGAAATCAAGAATTTTGTTGGGGAACGGCTAGCTCATTACAAACGCCCTCGACGTACTTACCGAATCGATTCGATGCCTCGAAATGCATTGGGAAAGGTCCAAAAACACCGATTAGCGGAACAATCAATCTCTTAAGACACGCCTCTACGAACGTCTCGCGCCCCTAGACGAGTGGCATCCGCTGCCTGATCGTCAAGCTGGTTGTTGCTCTCTCTTTCGCTCGCGACCCTTCTCAGGTAATGGTCCACTTCGTTGTCGATCGTGGCTGAGTTCCAGCCGAGTTCTGGGGCCATTAATTCGGCAACTTGGCGGGCCGACTCCGTGCCTCGATCTTGGCTCTCGATGGAGAGCCTCGTGCGGCGGGTCAGCACGTCTTCTAGATGGAGGGCGGCTTCGTTTCTCACAGCGTGTACTACTTCGGCACAAAGATAGAGGCATGCAGAGTGGAGTGGTTTAGCCAGTTGCGGATCGAGAGAAATCAGCTCCAGGATTTCACCGATCCGGTCTCCGTGACGGGAAATGAGGTGATTGACCACTTCGAGACTTATCCCGTTGTCTTCTGAGATTTTTTTTGCCTCAGATCGAACCTCGTCATAGCGGTCTGCACCTATGAGAGGAACGGACGAAGTTCTGGAAGCGGGAAGATTAAGGCCTTGATCGGCGCCGACAGCGTCAATAGTGTCAGCGGCCATCACGCGGTAAGTGGTGTACTTACCTCCGGAAATTGACACCAGCCCCGGAGTCGAAATTGAGACTGCGTGTTCTCGACTGAGTTTGCTTGTTTTTTCTGACTCACCGGCGAGAAGAGGGCGGAGACCCGCGTACACCCCAACGATATCGCTGGGGCTCAACGGAGTGCTGAGAACCTTATTTAACGTGGAAAGCAGATAGCTGATGTCTTTTTGACTGGCCGCCGGGTGAGCTCGATCAAGGTTCCAGTCGGTATCGGTGGTGCCAACAATCCAATGTTGATCCCAAGGAATGACAAATAAGACACTTTCGTTGGTACGGAGTATCAAACCGGTGTCAAGTTCGATCCGGTTCCTTGGAACAAGCAGGTGAATGCCCTTAGACGCCCGGACTCTTGAGCCGTGTTCACCCGCGAATTCTTCGATGTCGTCGCTCCAAACTCCAGTCGCGTTGACGACGGTCCCACACAAAACCTTGAATTTTTGACCAGTTTCCAAACATTTGACCTCCGCTCCGGATACTCGATCTTTGGTGCGGACAATTCCTGTGACTTTTGCCGACGTCAGCACCAGCGCTCCACGTCCGGCTGCGGTGCGTGCAGCCGAAATGACGTACCTTGCATCATCGACGCAGGCATCTGAATAGACAATGGCGCCTCGATAGGCGTGACGAGCTAAGGCGGGTGCTCGACAGTGAACTTCTTTGCGATTCAAATGTCTATGGCGAGGGAGTGGGTTATCTCGTCGGCCGGCCATTAGGTCGTAAAGTCTGACCCCGATGCCGACGTACAACCGCTGCCAGAACTTTGTGAGGGGGTAGAGGAAGTCGACGGGTCGAACCAAATGAGGCGCCAATTGTGACAAGAGCAGACTGCGCTCAGCTAGAGCTTCTCTAACCAGAGCAAATTCGAATTGTGCTAGGTATCGGAGTCCACCATGGATGAGCTTGCTGGACCGGCTTGAGGTGCCGGAAGCCAAGTCTCGTTGCTCCACGACAGCGACGCTTAGCCCGCGCGTCACGGCATCTAATGCGCACCCTATGCCGGTAATGCCACCACCAACGACCAATACATCTACTTGTTCGGTCGATAGTCGACTTAGAGCGTTTCGTCTGTGCTCGGGACCTAACCGGTCATTTGGTAGGTCACTCTGGTCCTGAGGCGTCCGACCGTCTTTCACGAGTGCAGGTTACGGCTTTCGTAGATCGAACAATCTGATCCCGTTCGAATCTAGAGTCAAGTGCAGTGGATAAGAACGAACGTATATGGAAATTACTTATGTATCTGCGGGCCAGCGCTACGCCCGTGAGTTGGGCCGAAATGGTCAGAGACACAGACCTGTATCTTGACGACGGCCCGAGCTCCAAAAAGACTTTTGAACGTGATAAGAAAGATCTTCGGAGCTGCGGCATAAAAATCCACACTGAAACCATTGGTGGGAGTGACGAGGCTGCAGGTGGCACGCGATATGCCATCCGAGACGCCGACCTTTTTCTGAACCTCCAACTTTCTGCTAATGAAGGCCTCGCCCTTGAGATGGCGGCGACGATCGTCCAATTTGATGCCGCATGGGAGATGGATGCGCTCGCAAAGTTGGGTGCTGGTGCTTTGCCATCGCCACCTCCTCTGCGAGCTCAATTAAGTGCACCAGAGGAGCTTGTATCTCTACACAACGCCGTGGACCGTAGACGCCGAATTAGTTTCATGTACGGAGGGGTTGCTCGTGAGGTCGAACCAACCCTGGTGTTTTGGCGTCGGGGGAGTTGGTATGTCCACGGTTATCAAAATGGAATCGCAAAAAACTTTAAAGTCGACAGGTTTCAGAGCGACGTTGCAGAGGGTCCAGATAACTCGTCTTCGAACTATGAGGTACCAGATTCCGCCGAAGCGATGTCCAAAGATCCGCTGTTGCACGGACCTGACGAGGGGATTATTGCTCGTGTCCTCGTTGACGCTGTTTTAGCTCGACAGATCGAACGCGATCGAGGCGGTGTGGTTGAACGGCGAGATGACGGATCGGTCGTGGTTGAGGTTGATGTTCGCAGCCCCGGAGCTTTTCGTTCTTGGCTTTTCGGTATGCGAGATCATGCTGTCGTCCTTAGTCCTCCAGAGGTCGTCGAAGACGTGATTTCTTGGCTCCGAGCGTTAGCGGGGGCGAGATGAGGAAGAGACGAACAAACGACGAGCGTTTAGCGCTCCAGTTGGCAATGATTCTGTGGGCGCACGAGCATCAACCCGTCACCGTCGCGGAGGTCGCCGCTCATTTTGGTCTCGACCCTGATGACGCATACAGCGAGCTTTACCCCCTCCAAGGCATCGAGGTTGCCGTAAACGACGAGTTTCACAATTTGGGGGTCGTAGTAGAAGATGACGGCGAAATCTTTTTCGACATGAACCCCCTCTTTGGCCGTCCCAGGCAACTCGAGCGTGGCGAAGCGATGGGACTTCTGGCGGCCGCAAACGCCGCTTTGCGACTACCCGGAACCGACGTTGATTCTCTGAAGACTGCTGTATCGAAGTTGGGAAACGCGTTGGGGATCGGTTCTAGCCTCTCCGTTGAAATCACGGACCCTGAGCACCTCAAAGTCGTTGAGCGCGCCACTCGGGACCGAGAAAGAATCCGAATCGAGTATTACGCGCGATGGACAGATGAAGTTTCAATTCGGACTGTTGAACCGTATGAAACGATCAACGTGGAGGGCAATTGGTACCTTCGAGCCCACTGTCTGCTCCGCGATGATCACCGAACCTTCCGAATCGATCGGATCGAAAATGTCGAACTCACCGGTGAGATCTGCCTGAGAACGGACCCAGGGAATCAGCCGTTCACAGGAGGAGACGAAGCTCCAGTCGCGCGGATTGAAGTGCCCGCCCATGCTCGATGGATGATCGAACCGTTGCCAGTCCAAATAGTCGAGGATGACGAGAGGTTGGTAATCGATTTACCCGTATCGAGCACAGTTTTCTTAGAGAGTCTCTTGCTGAGGCTTGGCCCTGACGCCCGAATAGTTGGTGACGACTCATTTAGGGACGTCGCTTCGGACGTGGCTCAACGCCTCCTTGTTCGTTATAAGGAATCGTGAGCCGCGACTAGGGTCCGGCCATGCTTCGACTCCGTTCCCGATGCCGATCAACGATTGGTCGGATGTTCCGGAGCCTTTCTGCATCTTTGAACCGAGCTGCCTCCATCGGCCCTTACGATCCTCCTGCTCGTCGTTATAAGCGGTTCGGGCAAGGTTCAATTATCAATTGGCCTACAGGAAACATGTATGGAGAGCGATGGATAAGCATCGGTGATGACACCATGATTGCCACTCATGTCACCTTGTCTGCTGGCATGGTGCCGGGGCAACAAATGATGACCGACCCTGTCGTGATAATTGGGGACCGATGCCTGATAGGGCGGGGCAGCGCGATCGTTGGGCACTATCGCATCGATATTGGGGACGACGTGTACACAGGCATGAATGTGTATATCACCGACCAAAACCACGGGTACGAGGATATAAGCGCACCTATTGGTACTCAAGATCCTCAAGATGATCCGGTAGTCGTCGGATCGGGTAGTTGGATTGGATCCGGAGCGGTCGTGTTACCCGGGGCTCGGTTAGGAGAGCATTGCGTAGTGGCCGCTAATTCAGTGGTTCGAGGTGAATTTCCGCCGTATTCAGTCGTCGCCGGTGTCCCCGCGAAATTGGTTCGGTTGCATGACGGCGCAGACTGGACGCGCCCTGAGAGCTAGAGGTGTTTAGGGTCCCGACTCCACCAGATCAACCACCACCGCCCAGTGGTCAGAAGGGGTCACTCCATCCACGGGTTCGATTCCAGCGAGAAATGCTGACGAAATGTTACCGAGTGGGACGGGTCGCGGCCATGACACAAAGACGTAATCAAGTCGTCTCTGAGGCCACGCGGCAGCAGTTAAGTAGGGGTTGGCCTTGTCCCATGTCCAACCAGGTGAAATGTTGCACTGGGGCCATGCGTCGGTCATTGCCAGACCTTGAATAGGAGTCGGCGCTTCTCCCGTGATCATCCGAATTTCATCAGAGTGTGGTGTCGAGTTGAAATCCCCAGCTAGAACTACCGGGTGTTCTTCGGGGTTGTGACGGGCTGCGACTACATCAAAGATGGCCGACACCTGCTCCTGTCGACGTTTACTTTGATCGAACCGGTGATCTAAGTGGGTGCAGATAATGGGAATGTGCGTGTCACCGCGGTCAAGCAACGCTGATAACGCCCATCTTGTTCCCGGCCCTTCGGTAGGCGGCAGCTGATTGCTATCTGCATCGATGATCGGATACTTGCTCAGGATTGCATTACCGAAGGAGTAACCCTTCCACCAACGTTCTGGTGTACGAGCGTGATACATACCAAGTTGTGTTGCGAAGTGGTTCACTTGGTCTTCACCGGTTTCGGCACTCCAGACTTCCTGCAAGCAGACGATGTCGGGTTCGAGATCTTCTAATGTTCTAAGAATTGCGGCCTGGCGACGTTTCCAGTCGCCAAATCGCCACCAAACATTCCAGGTCACTACTCGCACGCCGTCACGGTAATCGGCGCTCCGAGCCTTGGGGCATGAATGCCAAAATTCTTAATGATCACGGACTTTCTAAATATTTTGTTCGCTCACGCCGCGTTTTGTTGAGCAGCTCAAGTATTGACCATGACCTTTTCACCCAAGCTTTGAACGAGAAGAAAGACAGTCCGTGTGCATCACCTAAGGAAGTTGATGATCTTTCGCGGTGCAGCATCAAACCAGGATTGCTGTTCGGTGTCCCATCACCCCCGTACACTCGCCATCACGACGTCTAATGGGTCGTGAGACCGGGCCAGCGAGTAACTGTAGGGAGTAGCTGACGTGACCGAGAATCGGCAACGCACCTCAACCTCAGCTTTTGGCGTGTCCCGACGCGAAGGACATGACGCTTCGGCCTTTTATGCCCGTTTCAGCCCACCCGTGCTCTCTAACGACGAGACAGTTAATTCAGTCCCTGATCTCGGAGATGGCTGTCTGGAAGGTGACTCGCGTACGATGCACCTCCTTCCAGATTCCAGTGTCGCATTGGTCGTTACTTCGCCTCCTTACTTCGTAGGCAAGGAATACGAGGATGCCTTGGCGGCGGACACCGACGATCGGGTTCCAACTACTTACTTTGATTATCTGGCCATGCTCGACTCGGTTTTTGCGGAGTGCGTCCGAGTGCTTGAGCCCGGTGGACGGATAGCGGTCAACGTGGCGAATCTTGGCCGAAAACCGTACCGAAGCCTTTCCGCTGACGTAATCCGAATTTTAGAAGACCTGGGTTTGCTGCTCCGTGGCGAGATCATCTGGCAGAAAAGCCGAGGTAGCAGCGGGTCTTGCGCCTGGGGTTCGTTTCGTAGCGCTGCCAACCCGGCATTGCGTGACACCACGGAGCGGATCATTGTGGCGAGCAAAGGTCGTTTTGATCGAGCTAAGTCGCCTGCTTCGAGAGCTGAACTCGGGCTTCCACATCGAAGCACATTGCCGACTGATGAGTTCATGGAGGCGACGCTCGACGTCTGGGACATGCACGCTGAAAGCGCGCGACGGGTGCGTCATCCAGCGCCGTTCCCGGTTGAATTACCGCGCCGATTAATTGACCTGTACACCTTCGAAGGGGACACGGTTCTTGATCCGTTTATGGGCTCAGGGACAACACTTGTCGCCGCTGTGCTGACCGATCGGCGTGGCATCGGATATGACCTAGATCCAAGCTATGTTGACGTGGCCCGCGAGCGAGTCAACACAGCTCACGCCAGGGTATGGGCGCATAGACAACCGGCCGGAGAACAACCACCACTTCCCGAGATTGCGGAAGCACTCCTAGAAGTCACGGATGAGGAAATTGCCGCTGATGACTTCCAACGACGAGCCACTCAAGAAGGAAAAAAAGCCCAGGACATAGCGATTGACCTTCTCGAGCGTTGCGGCTTCGTTCTCTTGCAAAAAGACGCCAAGGTTCCCCGAGCGGGCGTTCAATACAACTTCAAAGTCGAAGACGCTTCGGGTGCTGAATGGTGGATAGATGTATCAGGCGCATTTACGACAGTGCGCCCGGGACTTTTGCGCATCGACACGGTTTGGAAGACATTGGGACGTGCTTCAGTTCTAAAAGCACACGATTCCGATGCTCGTATCCTCGTCCTTACCTCTCACTTACCTCGACCAGGCAGTGAGGGTGAGAAGGCCCTCCGGGCGGTTGGGCCTTATATGGTGTTCGACGCAGTTCCCATGTTCGATGAAGAGGCCGTAGAGCGTTTAGCTCGTTACGGCGCGGGGGGAATGACCGAACCCTTACAGGGCTTCTGGAAAGCTAAAGAAATTACGTCTGGCCTGAGCTAATGCCCGGAGTTGCGTACGCGGTCGTGAGGTCAGAACCTCCACAGGTTTTTTTAGCGACTGACGTAGATGTGTTGCATCGAGTGCTCGCTGCAGAACTAGTAGCACGAACCCCAGCAAATGCTTTAGCTGATGGCGATATGGAGTCCGTTCGATCGGCGCTTCTCGATGAACGTTGGGGTGACGCCGTGCTTGCCTGGATCGACCTCATGGGAGTGGAGGTTGACGTTTACACGCATCTGCATGTGTACACAGCAAATGATCTTCCGGCTGATCTAATCGGCGCTCAGATCCAATTCGCTCCACTGTTTCGCGAAGGCTGATTATTAGCCGATTAGTCCACGATCGCAACGAGAAGAACCCGAAGAGTGATCGCAGTTAGAGCGATTCGAAATAAGTGACCGAAAAATACTTCGCTTAGCTTCTTGAGAACGCGGGTCCCGCACCAAGTTCCGACAACGACCGATGTCACCCCTACAGCTACCAAACCAAGCTGGTCTCCATAGGCGAACCCGTTACCCGCAAAGAGTACGATTTTGGCTAGGTGTCCGAAGGTTTGAGCCATAGCGAACGTCGCGACCATCGCGGTCCGAACTGGGAGTTCGCGTCGAAAGACGGGTGCAATCGCCGGGCCCGTCACACCGAACGGAATATTAAGGAATCCGGCAATCGAACCAAGCGCGAAAAATGAGCGACGACCACCACCTAAGACGGAGCTGATCTTCGCCAATCCCTGTGGCCACCAAACAAGGATTAAGGCGAATAGGGCGATGAAGATTCGCCCTGCGTTGACTGGAAATGCGCCGGCAACGAGCAGCCCAAGGACGCCGGAGGGCAGCAACAGCAACGAAAATCTACCGACAACGCCCCAATCGACGTCGCGCCGTAGGATCAGCCCGCGAGACGAATTCGAGGCCAGTTGGATTACTGCGTGTATTGGTATCGCCTCAAGAGGATCTAAGAATTGCAGGAGCACCGACAGCAGGAGTATTCCGCCACCTAGACCCGCGACCGCTGTGATCGCTGAACCAAACAGGGCAGCTAAGCCCACGACAAGCAGTTCTACGCCGGACACTACTTTTCTGACTCCGAACGGTTCTAGGGCCTCGAATGCAATGCGCACCGGAGGGTAGGTGCACTTTAGCTAAATGAAGTACTTACATGTCAGGACCAGTAAAAGCCCGGAAATACTTGACCTGGAGGCTTTAGAAGAGTCAAATGACACCGATGACATTCGCGTCTGGCGCGCGAATGTCCGGCGATGAGGAGACTCACATGGCCAACATGTCCAAGTCCGACGTGCTTTCCGCGGTAGCTGGTGGTGCTGGCTGCACCAAAGCGGATGCTGAGGCGGTCATCGAAGCATTTTTTGGGTGCGTGGAAGGCGCTGCGAAAGCAGGTGACGCTGTTGCCTGGCCTGGTGTGGGTAAGTTCTCACGCTCGGATCGAGCAGCGCGAATGGGACGCAACCCGCAAACTGGCGCATCTATCTACATAAATGCCAGCAGTAGCGTCAAATTTACAGCTGCTAAAGCCCTTAAGGACCGAATGAACAGCTGAGGCGCCGCCTCAGACGAGATGTGAACTTACATGGGCCGGGCTGTGACTCGGCCCATCGTTCGCGTCTTAGTTTCGATATCGGTTGGTAGGGCTCTTATAGGTCAAAAATCGCTTTGAACAACTCCGCTGATTTCATGCCGCTTAACTCCCCGGCGATTGCTAAATCTTCTTCTACTCGGTTCTGAAAAGCCCTGACCTGTGTCTCGTCGTTGGGGCTGGTGATGTCATGTGTGGTGACGAATTGGCTTTTGTGCTCAAGCAACGCTGCAGTTTTAACGTCGCCCCATCCGTAGGCGTCCTCCGCGTGATCGGGTTCGTCGGCTTCGAATAACAGCAAAGTTTGTGGTCGGTGCGCTTCGAGACCATGCTCAGGGAAAAAGAATGGGTCCCTGGCCGCGACGACCCCTTCAATGGTGAGTAAACCTGCATGACGATGATCCGGATGAAGGCGATATCGCTTCCATGGGTCATGGCCGAGAACAACTTGTGGTTTTAGTTCACGTATCACTCTTGCGACAGCAGATCGGGTAACTAGATCACTTCTCAACTCGCCATCTATTTCATCCAAAAAAATCACCTGGCCCGTAGCTCCGAGGCGGCTAGCTGCAGCGATTTGTTCTGATTTTCGAGTTTCGACTAGCCCCACCCGATCGGTATTGAGATCCCATGTTCCTTTGGATCCATCCGTACAGACAAGATGGTGGATAATTGCTCCCGCTGCTGCCCATTTCGCCAGCGTGGAGCCGCACTGAAATTCAGCGTCATCAGGGTGGGCGGCGACCACTAAAGCAGATCTCGGTATTGGAAGGTTGTTTCTCATGAGAAACAACCCGGATCGGCGATTTCTTGCAATGCATCAAGATCTTCGGGGGTATCGATATCCCATTGAAGCTGAGCGATTTGCACCACCTTCAGATCGAGTTTGCAGATCCGAGCTTGGCTCATGTGCCGGTACAGGGACCCAGAGCCGTACTGAAACCTGAAGGATGTGCCGGTCGGCAAGCTGAGAACATTCGTGCCTTGCCGGTGGCGATCTGGAACAATCGTTACCGTATTTGCTCGGGCTATCCCACCTAGCGATTCGGCATGCGGTAAATCGGCGTGAGCGATAGTCATGTGCACAAACTGATCCTTGATCTGCGTCGCTGCCTCGGTGATTGCCGGGTTTAAGCCATCCTGTCGCACCCAAATGACTTCAGCTCCTACAGACTGGGCCCAATTGGCGACCTCCTGATCGTTGCAAACGACATGAACTGAAAGGTTTCCTGCAGCCTTGACAACGCGCTCAGCCATCGTTCGCGCCAAAGTCTCTCTAGCCGGCGCATCTAGGCGTCCGCTGAGACGGTTTTTCGCCTGTCGGAAGTCTTTTATCGGTACAAGCACCGCTGTCGCTTGGTCGTCGAATGCATTCGAGGTCACCATTGGAAGCGATTCTATTGTTGTTCTGTGCAGCACCCATCGGTGATGGCCGCATCAATGTCGGTCTGGGCGACTGAGCGCTCTACGCTGACCGTACTGATGAAGATTCTGCGCCAGTTCTTCCGCTCTCGCCAATTCCAAGTGCGACGCCAACTTCCGCCAAGCCACTGGGTGCAGCCGTGGTGGGTCGAATGCTTCAGGGAACAAGTTAAGAGCCCTGAAACCCAACCCCCTCCTTCCAATAGCGTGGCGCGGTCTTGGACTTTGACAGGCAACCTCGAGAGCACCCACCGAGTAGCTGTAGACCCACGCGGTCTGATATCGGTTAAACCAGGAGCTTGGTCGCTCGACTGGTGGCTACGGGTAGACGAAGCCTGGCTCTTTCCTGCGCAACATGGATCAGTTCGACAGCGTCTTGTCGATGGTGCACCAGTTGTCGAGACCATTATTCGAGTTGCTGGTGGTGATGTGATTCACCGCGTGTACGGGGCAAGACTCAATGCTGAGTACCTCGTGGTCGAGGTTGAAAATCAAGCGTCGAGACCCGTCGCTCTTGCGTTAGCTATCCGGCCCTACGACCTTCTTGGCGGTGGAAGAGTCGAACAAATTGAACTCAATGATCGAACTCTTTCCGTAGACGGCAGCGTTGCGTTCCTATGTGGGCGGAGCCCTGGACGACTAATCACTGGTGCAGGCGGAATCGATCCCGCTGCTTCGTTAGACGACGCAATTCCTCGAGATTTCTCAGTCAAATGCGAGATAGGGATGGCGAGCGCAGCGATCATCGCGCCACTTGTTCATGGAACAACTTTTCGAGGAGCGATTCCTCTCGAGAACACCACCGATCATGACGTGATTTCGCGGCTTCCATCTAGTCAACAAGTTGCCGCCGGCTGGGGAAACCACGCCGTTAATGCTTGTCGGTTCGTGTTACCCCCTGGACGCATCAACGATCTATTCGACGCGTCGCGACAGTCCATCCTTTTAGCCTCCACTGGCGAAGATGTCGAGCCGGCTCCGGGTGGCCCTGAACATGACGCGGGCGATGAAGCAGCAGTCTTGATGGCGTTGGCAGAGTCGGGCTACCGCACCTCTGTACGAGAAATTCTCATTGCCCGCGCTAAACGCCAAGACCGGCTTGGTGCAGTCACCCACGACAACCTGGATGTCACAGGAGCCACTATTACCGCCGCTGACCGCTCCCTAGAAATTGCACCTGATCCGGCTCTCGCCCACGCATTATCGGAGTTCGTTGCTGACGGGGTCCGGTGGATGCTTGCGCACCCCGATGATGGTACGGCGGAGTCGCTCATCGCGGCTCACAAAATGTTGGTGCGCGTAGGAGCCGAAAAAGCCGCTAACCACCTATCTGCGTTGCTTCCGTGGGACGCTGAATCGGATATTTCCGTCGTATTTCCCGACGAAAATATTGACGCCGTGGAGTTAGCTCGGACGGCGTTTGAGCTATCAGCAACAGATCCCATTAAGGCATTGGCAATTCTTGAAAAATTAGGTTCGTTCGCGTCCTCTACGTTGGCTTGGCCTTCACGAATTAGCCCGAGCACGCGAAAAGGAACTGGCGGCGCTGGCCATGATTTGTGTGTTACAGCTTGGTTCGTCCGATCGATGCTTCGTCTGCTGGTAGATGACAGAAATGACTACCTCCGCGTCGCAGCGGTATGGCCCAATGAATGGCACGCGCACGGAGTTGAGGTTCATCGAGTGCCATCACGTTATGGTCCTGTGTCCTGGGCTGTTCGCTGGCATGGGGACCGCCCAGCGCTGCTATGGGAAGTGGAGGACGGCCACTCCAAGCTGACGGTGAGGGCACCCGGCTTGGACCCAGAATTTCAGGGGGAAGGCCCTGTTGGCGAAGAACTACTCGCGCCAGTGACGCCGAGAAGTACCGACGCGTCGACAACCAATGACGCGCCTGACACTCCCTCTTCGGGGTTTTTCACGTAAGGCGAGATCACTGACGAACCCCAACTAGGAGAGTACGGTTCGTTTATGGCCGTCAGCGTCCCGCCAAATTTGAATCAAGAGCGCCAATGTTGGGAGCGTGGTGAATCGGTGGTCGTAGGTGTTGACGAAGTAGGTAAAGGAGCTTGGGCTGGACCGCTCACCATAGGAGCGGTCGTGTTACCGTCGAACGGGCGGATCAATGGGATCCGAGACTCAAAGATGCTGCGTCCAGCAGTCCGTGAACGTCTCTTTGGTCGAATCGGAGACTGGGCAACGACTTGGTCAGTGGGACATGCAAGCGCCCAAGAATGTGACGAATTGGGAATGTCCGATGCGCAACGACTTGCAACTCGCCGTGCTTTAGACCGACTTTCAGTCACCCCCGACCGCGTGCTGCTTGATGGCAACTGGAACTACATAGATTGGCTTCCGAGCACCGTAATCGTAAAAGGCGATCAGACCTGCCTTTCGATAGCAGCAGCTTCGGTTATGGCTAAGGTCGTTCGCGATCGCATCATGTCTGCATCGGCGACTCATTTTCCTGCCTATATTTTTGAAAAAAATAAAGGGTATCCAGCCCCCCAGCACCGTATGGCCTTAGCCGGCTATGGGCCCTGCGTCATTCACCGAAAGAGTTGGGCATTTATGGATGATCTACCTTGGACCGATTCTCGCCGTTATGACCGTTCTCTAATTGGCCAAAGAACTTTGTTCGCGGCATGACTCACGCAAATGAGTTTCAACGCAATTACTGGCGTAGCCGCCAAACTTGGGTTGAGCCGCAACAGCAAATGGACTTTCAACTCGATGCTTTGGCGCCGCAGCTATGGACGCGCTCGGCGATATCAGCGAGATGGAGTTGTTCGACTACCGGGGCCAGTGTGGATCGTGACCGCACAGAATTAGCGGCATATGCGGCAGCCGTCGAAAGTTAGCTAGTCGTTCCTTTGAGTCCCGACTTTGAGTTCCCGAAATGGACTAGTTGTGTCTATACCCGGCTCTTTGGGAAGTCCCAAAACACGTTCACCAACAATATTTCTCATTACTTCGTCTGAGCCTCCAGCGATGCGCATTGCAGGTTGACCAAGCACATAACCTGCCCATGAGAAAGTCCCCCACTCGCCTGTGTCAGCAACCAATCGTGCCTCAAGTACGTCTGAAACAAAATTGCAGGTCGCTTGCATTTGCCGAGTTAGACCCATCTTCGATAGCGACATTTCAGGGCCGGGAGTTTTTCCGGATTTCAGAGCATCTAAGGTTCGTTGGTTCGACCACCCCAGAACTTTTCCGTATATGAAAATGTTCATCAACTGTTGACGACTCAGAGCGTCCTTCTCAAGTCCGAAGTGATTCAGCATTGCACTCAATTTGGTGTAACTGCCCCCGGTACCCCCACTACCTGAACCAATAGAGGCACGTTCGTTCATTAGCGTCGTGAGTGCGACGCTCCAACCCTGATTAACATCACCTAAGCGGTGAGAGTCTGGAACGCGAACATCGTTAAAGAAGACCTCGTTAAAGTTTGCGCCGCCTGTCATTTGCCGTAACGGTTTCACTTCGACGCCAGGTGCGTGCATATCAACAACAAACCCGGTTAATCCTTGATGTTTGGGTAGATCAAAGTCCGACCGTGCAATTACCTCCCCCACATCGCTGTATTGAGCACCTGAGGTCCACACTTTTTGTCCGTTGAGGATCCACTCCTCCCCGTCTCTGTCGGCCCGCATTTGCAGACTGGCCAAGTCTGACCCAGCTCCCGGTTCTGAGAATAACTGGCAAGAAATCAGATCTGCTCGGTACATCTTCGGTAAAAGGTCGGCTACAACCTCGGGCTTTCCGTGAGCAAGAATTGTCGGAGCCACCATGCCTAGACCGATGCCGAAGAAACCGCCATCGGGAACGTCGTACTGGCTTTCTAGATTCGCCCACGTCCGCTCAAAGCGGCGAGGGTGACCACCTCCGCCGAGTTCTGCTGGACCTGAAATCCAGCCAAAACCTGCATCGAACTTTTTGGCGCGCCACTCCTTTGCAGCTGCAAGATCTAGTTGTTCCTTCTCTCGGTCCACCTCCTCAAACATTGCCGCGTTGTCTGGGCCTTCTCCCCAAACGAAAGCTTTCTGCTCAGCCTTGCGAGACCCATGGGTGTCGAGAAAGGCTGCAGCTTCTGTTGTGAATTGTTCTTCGGTCATCTCGGGCATCTGAAATCTCCAGAGCGGTTCAGAAGTGGTGGTTATATTCTCAACTTAGCCGTGACACGACTACTCTTCCTAGTCATGGGTCAACCCGTTCGAGTTGCCGAAAAAATATCTCCCACTAGTCCCGGTACCATCCGGTTCGAAACCAACCGACCTCTAACCGGAATGGGTCATCGTTACTACCACAGCGCGTCAGACGCTTTAAGTGACGAAGACCCTGCTGATGTTCTCGCGGCTCGGCTATTTGAACGTGGAGGTATCGACTATTTGCACGTGTACGGCAACGTAGCGACAGTCGATCTTGCAAAGGGATACACGTCTGAAGGAATCGTCGACGTCATCGCTGGCCTATTCGCCTATTACGAAGCTTGAACTTCTGAGAGATACCTCCCCAACGTTTCAATCGAACATATGTTCGGTTAAAGTTGAAAAGTGACTCGTTCAACCGCTGTTGTTTCTTCCCTGAGCAAGGTAAGCCAATTAACTAAGCACATGGCTTTAGCTCATGACCGAACTTTCCCAGTAGTCGATGAATTATCTGGGTTGTTTGCGGACAGGGGGATACGGCGAGGATCCACTATTGGAGTTACGGGAGATGCAGCAGTCAGTCTTGCTGTTGCTTTAACTATCGGTGTAGCTCGTTCTGGAGGATGGGTGGTAGCGGTAGGCCTCCCATTCGTCGGTTCGATGGCGGCATCTGAGTTAGGAGCTGAACTTTCAAGGTGGGCTTTCATAGACCGACCTGGCAACCAAGCGGGAGATGTTGTACATGCTTTAACGGCAAGTGTTGATCTGATTTTGGTTGGCCCTGACATCAAATTGCGTGCTGATCATGGTCGCAAAATTGTTGCACGCATGCGTGAACGAGGAACTTCGGTCATTGCTGTTGGCAATCCCCGCCCTTTTCATTCACGCGCTGATGTCAGTTTGAGAATTAAACGAGCTGCGTGGACTGGTATTGGCAGTGGGCATGGTCGTTTAATTTCTCGCAGAGTAGAGGTAGAAGCCATGGGTCGAGGTGCTAACGCGAGCCCCCGCCGACAACTTCTGTGGCTCCCTGATGGGAAAGGTCGATTAAGCATCATCGACCAAAGTGATGGAGTAAAAAATTCATCAAGACTCATACGCGCTGAGAATAAGAAAGTGTTCTCCGAGTTAACTGAGCCAGCTCTCCGGGCTAGCTAAGCCACTTTTGGGAATAGCTGATGACGGATGCTCGGACATTAGTGCTGGTAATTCCCCATTGGCCCACAATTGCCGCTGGAGTCGCTTACAACTGCCCTGCAGCTGTCATGCACATGAATCGAGTTGTTGATGCGACTCCTGCTGCAGTTGAGCAGAGGGTAGTACCAGGTATTCGCCGTCGCGAAGCCCAAAGGCTTTGCCCGAATTTAGAAATGATCGATGACAACGAAGCCCGTAATGCCCGCAGGTTTCATTTGATCGTGGCAGCGCTTGAGTCGGTAACTCCTCGCGTTGAGATTTCGGCGGGCGGGTGGTGTTCGTTTCCAACTCGGGGCCCATCGCGTTATTTTGGTGGCGACCAGACTCTTGCTCAACTAGTCGCCGAACGGGCTTTGGATGCTTTATGCAACACGTTGGGTGTGACTGAGGTCCCTAGGGTTATCAAACCCCGAGTGGGGATAGCCGATAGTCGTTTCACAGCATGTTTGGCAGCTTTCCCCAAAAACCTTCCGCTCATCCAAATTGTTGCGCCGGGAACTAGCTCTCAATTCCTGGCTCCGTTCCCAGTGGACACTCTTGGTAACAAAGACTCACCGCTGGTTGACGCTGCTGACCTCATTGATGTGTTTCGGCGACTCGGCTTACGCACACTTGGTGACGTTGCTTCTTTGCCATCTGATCACTTACTCGCACGCTTCGGTTCACCCGGATTACTGGCGCACCAACTATCTCTCGGGATAGATGGTCGAACTCCGCAAACGCATTTGATCTCAGATGTTGTGACGGAGGAAAGCGAAATTGAACCTCCAACTGACCGCACCGAAACCGCCGTGTTCCTCGCTAAAGCACTGGCCGAAGAAATCCATAAACGTCTATCCAGCGAAGGGTTGGCGTGCGCTCGGATATTGGTCGAAGTGGAATCCGAGCATGGTGAAGTTTGCAGTCGATATTGGCGACATGAACACCACTTCACTCCAACTGCTATAACCGACCGGGTTCGTTGGCAGCTTGAGGGATGGTGTCATTCAACAACTGGCCCCACAGGACGATTGTCCTTGGTGCGATTAGTAGCCGATGAAGTGGTCCCTGACGATGGTCGTCAGTTGGGATTTTGGGGAGGAGAAGCATTCATCGACGAGCGCGTAGTGCGATCTTTGACGCGTATCCAAGGAATGTTGGGCTCAGATGCGGTGACGGTAGTTGAACATCGAGAAGGCCGCCGCTTATCAGATATCGAACAGCGAGTTTCGCTGGCGGTTACTGGATTCGATCCCGACCGAAGCGTCGCCACACCTGAGGCAACGGCTGCACCGTGGCCGGGTCGACTTCCTGCACCTCTACCCGCTGTAGTTTTCCAACAAACTCAGCAACTGATTGTGACAGATGCTGAGGGACAACCAGTTCGGGTAAATGGCCGAGGCCAAATCGGAGGAGATCCGGCTCACATCCAAGGAGAACTATTGGGATCACACTTAATTGTTGGTTGGGGAGGCCCCTGGTTCCTTGATGAAAGGTGGTGGGACCCTGCTAGGAAACACCGCCAAGCGAGATTTCAGTTATTGCTTGCTGATGGAACAGCCCATCTTTGTGTGGTTCAAAGTGAACAGTGGTGGCTTGAGGCGTCCTATGAGTGATCGAGAACAACACGGTGATATCCCTGGCCAAGCGATCATCGACCATTAACAGACCAGTGCCAAGGTTCACTCGGCAAATTACGGAACCCATATTTAGCTGCGTTTCGTCGCAACCACCGGTAGCCCGACGTGTTACTCCAAAGCGCTCGCCCATTTTGCGTGAAGTCCACCGCTAAACCACGCTCATGCATTGAGGCGCCAGGACGTGCAGTCGGTGGATGACATTGATAAGAGGGCTTGCGGTAAATGGCCCAGTTACTGGTACCACAATGGGCTCGCCTCAAGGAAATTTGCGATGTAGAGCTACGGTACCCGCCTCCACCAAGCCGAATGCCGTCGCGAGATGAGGCCTGCAAAAGAGCGAGCAGTTTGTCAGCAATCGACTCATGGACTCGGATGCCCCAAACTGAGGTGAGTTCCGACTTATCGAAATTGATAGACACAGGAGCATCAGCAATACCCAGCAACCTTCGACGGCGCGCTTCCTCGGCCTCTCTGCGTTTGCGCTCTGCCTCAAGACGTAAACGTTCTTCTTCAGCTCGCTTCGCTTTTTCTGCCTGAATCACGCGAGATAGATGTTTCTGTTCCGCTTCAATCTCTTTGGCCATCTCCGCATCAAGCTCCGCCAAAGCTGCGGACTCATAGAGACGAACCTCCAGGCGGTCCTCTGCCTCAAAGATGACTTGCGTTTGCAAACCGACTGCCTCCAAAAGTTGTTCCAACTGGACCTCAGCTTCGGACTGAAGTAACTCGCGTCGCGCCACTGCTTCGTTCAAGGCCTTAGTTACC
>ERZ651768.922-NODE-922-length-21824-cov-4.053111_pt1 | contig 21824 bp, 17 predicted proteins | sample MGYA00514754_ERZ651768 | MGnify/ENA metagenome assembly ERZ651768
GACGGAGGCAGCTTCGATTTCGAAACGGGACGCGAACTCGGTCTGATCAACGAGATCCTGCCCGCCGACGGATTCCTGGACGCGGTCCTCGCACGAGCGCAGAGCTACTGTCCGCCCGGCAAGGCGGCCCTGGCCGTCGGCGCCTTCCTGGTCCGAGTAAGCTCGACCGCCGGGGGAGGGGCACTGGCCGCCTTGGGCATCGCGGCTTTATTGTTGGGCTTCGGCGCCTGGAGCGCCGTCCGGGCTGGCTACACCTTCGACGACTCTAACCGCGAGATCCTTGTCTATGCCCAAGGAGGCTCGGACCTCAAGGTCACATTTGCCGCTCTGGAAGAGCAGGTCTTTTCGTCGTCCGCCAGCGAAGCCAGCAATGGCGCCACGAACCGGAGGGCGGTGGAAGTTGACTATGACGTCTGGTATCCGTTCCAATGGTACGTTCGGGAGGCCGAATCGGACGGGCGGCTCAGGTTCACCTGCTTCAAGTCTGAGAGAGACGACGGCTGGAACGCCAGTTGTAATTCACTGGAGTCCACACCGGGAGAGGACGAGTTCAGGCCGGAGTCACTGTTATTGGCCGCCGACCATGCCGGCCGGACCGGCGGGGAATTGCTGGAATACACCAAAAGCGAACTCCTCCACAGCCTGCTCTGGTTCCCCGAGACCTACCGCCGCCCCTTGGAGGCCCGCCAGGACGAAGAATGGAAGGACGAACTGAAAAAAGACTTGGTGTTCTTCAAAGATGTGGCCGCCAGCAAAGCTGCCTGGCGCAGCGCCCTGAGTTATTGGATCTTCAGGGACCTGGAGAAAGACTGGTTCACCGGCGACTACTACATCTTTGAAAGATGACCACAGCCGTGATGGCCGTTCTAGCCTCATACCGTCTTGGCCCGCTATTTGCGCCCCAGGTATACTGAGTCCAAGGCTCGTGGCCTGGAGATAAGGACCAGACTCTTTGTTCATCAATAAATGGCAGTTCTGGCTGGGCGGAGCCGTCAGCGTGGGTTTGCTGCTCCTACTGTTTTACCAGGTAGACTTGGGCGAGCTCAAAGATGCTCTACGGGACGCCAATTACTTCTTGTTGGCGCCGTCCATCGCGGTCTACTTCATCGCGGTGCTGTTCCGCGCTGTCCGCTGGCGGTACCTGCTGGCGCCCATGGAACTGATACCGGTGGGCCGGCTTTACCCGGTGGTGGTGATCGGCTACATGGCCAACAACCTGTTGCCGGTGCGCCTGGGCGAGCTGGTCAGGTCTTATTACCTGGCACGCCGGGAGAAACTGAACACCAGTTCAGCCCTAGCCACCATCGCCGTAGAACGCGTCTACGACGGGATAACGCTGCTCGCCTTCGCCGTCCTGGCCGCCCCGTGGTTGTTGCTCCTGGGAGAATTTGACGGCGCAGCGGACATTTCCCGGACTACCGGGGTGATCTTTTTAGCGGCGGCCATCGCTGCCTTCGCCGTATTGCTGGCCGTCTTTACTCTACTGGGCAGTTCGCCGGCATTCGCCAGCCGCATGGAAGGCCTGCTGAACATCGTCCCTGCCGGGCCCAGGCCCAAGATCAAAGCATTCTTCTGGACGTTCGTGGCCGGATTAGCCGTGTTGAACTCCCCATCGAAACACCTGGCCCTCTTCGTCTATTCGCTACCGGTATGGCTGCTCGAAGGCTCTATGTATTTCATGCTGGCCTACTCTTTTGGCATCGATCAGCATTTCGACTCGGTCGGCGTCCTGCTGTTGGTGGTACTGTTGCTCACGGCCACCTCCAACCTGGCGACTTCGGTGCCCAGCGCCATCGGCGGGATAGGGCCTTTTGAGATAGTGGCCCAGCAAACGTTGATGGCCCTGGGCGTGGGGGCGTCTTTGGCCGGGGCTTACAGCGGGTTCGTCCACCTGGTGGCCCTCTGGCTGCCGGTCAACCTGGCGGGCTTGGGCCTGCTGTGGAAGAACAACCTGTCTCTCATGGAGATGAGCGCCGCCAGCCGGGCGGATAGCTTAGAGCCAACATCGGGTCTGGCCGGTGAGACCGCGGGAGAACACGACTGATGCGAGTGGGTATCATCGGAGGCGGCGTAGCCGGACTGGCGGCCGCTTACCATCTGACCAAGGAAGGACACTTCGCAGAGGTGTTCGAAGTGGCCCCATTCCTGGGGGGGCAGGCATCCACCTTTGACGTCTTCGGAGGCCGACTGGAGCGGGGTTATCACCACCTATTCGTCAGTGACACCGAGATCGCGGACCTGATTCAAGAGCTTGGATTGGGCGGCAAACTGGCCTGGCTGGAGTCCACCGTAGGTTTCTATCATGGCGGCAAGATCTGGGATTTCGCCAGCCCCATGGACCTACTCCGTTTCAAGCCGTTGCCGTTCCTAGACCGGATCAGGGTCGGATTCTGGACGTTCATACTGCAGAAAACCAAGTCCTACAGCAAGTTCGAAGGCGTCACGGCGAGAGACTGGCTTTCCAAGCGAATGGGCCGACGGGGCTATGAAGTCATCTGGGAGCCTTTGCTCCGGGGGAAGTTCGGCGAGTTCTACGACAAGATCGGCATGACCTGGATCTGGAACAAGGTGACCCTGCGCGTGGCGTCCAGAAAAGGGGCCGGGCAGGTTGAGCATCTCGGCTATCCCATGGGCAGCTTCGGCGAGGTGATCGAAGTCCTGGCCGACCGGATCGCGCAACAGGGTGGCGTCATCCATACCTCGGCTTCGGTGACGCAGATCGTGGAGGCCGACGGCTCGGCCACCGCCATGGAAGTGCAACTGGAGGGCGGCGAAACCGAGCGTCGGGAATATGACGCCATCATCGCTACCACCCCGTCCTACGTGTTCACTAGGTTGGCACCGGCGATGCCACCGGAATACCAGAGCAAGTTGGAGAACGTTGACTACCTGTCGGCGGTCCTGATGGTAATGGTGATGGACCGGCCGTTCACCAACAAATATTGGATGAACATCGCGGACCCCAACATGCCTTTCGTCGCCCTGATCGAGCACACCAACCTGATCGACAAAGAACTCTACGGCGGCAAGCACATCCTCTACATCAGCAACTACCCCAGCCGGGATAACGAGCTGTACCAGATGTCGGGCGACGAACTCATGGACCTTTTCGTACCGCACCTGCAGAAAATCAACCCGGACTTCGAACGCTCGTGGGTGATCGAATACCACCACCACCGGGTGGACGGCGCCCAGCCTATCGTGGGCGTCAACTACGGGGCCGGGATCCCCGACCACCGCACGCCCGTGCAAGGCTTGTACCTAGCCAACACAACGCAGATCTACCCCGAAGACCGGGGCACAAACTATTCGGTGCGCATGGGCCGTCAGGTGGCCCGGATGGTCGTGGACGACGACGCCTCAACAACGTGAAGGATCAGTCTCTTCTCCCTCTGGGAGAAGGTTAGACCCGACGAATTCGAGACTCTCGACAAAGTCGGAGATGAGGGCGATAACTCCCGCAAGCTATCTCCCACCAAAGCAATACTGTCCAATAAAGCCATTTTTCCGGTGTTGCAAATCCCAGCCGGTCTTGTAGACTCTATACGACTCTAGAGATACAAGCCCACAAGTGGGCGCACCGGTAGGAGAATACCTTGGCCAACGAGATAGAACCGCAACAGAAATCTGGCGAGACTCGCCGCAGTTTCCTAGCCAAGATGGGACTGGGCGCTGCCGCCCTGGCCATCGTCGGCGGACCGTTGGGCATGCTTAGCCGATTCCGCGGAGACCAGGATAAGGCCGCCGCCCAGGACTTCCCCAGCGAAGACTCCATCTTCCACCCAGCATCCGACCCCCGCCGGGACTCCCGCCGCAACGGCTAACGCCGTCATTTCAATAGCCTCCTAACACGAAACACCCAGACTAGCCCACTTGGCTGTCAAGCGGATGGGCTGTCCCTCCACCCCATATAAAGTTTCCTGGAGGAGCAATCGCAGAAGCTAAACTCACCATTGGCAATGTCGGAATTCTGGTGATGCATGACGCCGAGAGCGCCCTACCTCTAGAGATGACTTTCCCCCACGTGACTGCCCGAAACTGGGCGCCGTTCGAGGAGCGCCGCTACTGGCAGGCCCTGTAGACTTCCAAGGCCTAACGCCGGCCGAACTCCCGTTCCATATGGTTAGAACTGAAGTGGACCATGGTGGGCCGTCCGTGGGGGCAGGTATGGGGGTTGGGCGTGGCCTCCAGTTGTTCCAGCAGGGCAACCATCTCTGGCTCGGTCAACGATTTCCCCGCCCTGATGGCTCCGTGGCACGCGATCGAAGCCGCCGTAACGTCCTCTTTCTGCCGCACCAATCCCTCAAAGGCCGTCATGTCCAGAACGTCCAAAAGCGACTTGGCCGGGTCGGTCTCGCCGAATATGGCGGGAACGGCACGGAGCAGGTAACTGCCGTCGCCGAACGGCTCAAACTGAAACCCGTAATTCTCCAAAGATTTTCGGTTGGATTGCAGTGTGTCCCCCTGGGACGGAGATAACTCAACAGAAACCGGTTCCAACAGGGGCTGAGACTGGGGTTCTCGCTCTGTGGGTTTCTGGGAGATCCGGTCAAAGAGCACGCGCTCATGGGCGGCGTGCTGGTCCACTAGAAACATCCCCGCAGGACCCTCTGCCACGATGTAGGTGAGCTTGAGATGGCCAACCACTTTCAATGGCGGTGCCGGCTGCCTTGGCGCGGCTGCATCGGCCGGCCCACCTGCAAACCCGCCTTGGAAATCAGGCATGCCATCGTGTGAATACCCGGCATTCCTGTGGCTGCCAAAAGCACTCCTGGGAAAGAACGACGGCGCGACAGTAACCGGGTAATCGGAGTGAAGTGGCGGGGCCAGGTTCGGGACCGGAGAATCGGCCACCAATACGGAGCGGACGGCGCGCTGCACCACGGAGAACACCCGACTCTCCTCCCGGAAGCGCACTTCGCGCTTGGAGGGATGCGAATTAACATCCACCTCCTCGTAGGGAATGCTGATGTTCACCGCCGCCATCGGGTAGCGTTTCACCTGCAACAGGCCCGTGTATGCCTCCTCCACCGCGTAAGACAGCATCCGACTCTGGACCCAGCGGCGGTTCACGAAGAAGGTCATGTAGGTGCGGTTGGCGCGAGTCAGGCTGGGCGCTCCGGCGAATCCGTCCACCTGGTAGCCGATCTCCGAATCTTCACCGTGGACCTCCAGCATCGACGTGGCGGCCTGGGGACCGTACACCGCCAACAGCGCCTCACGGGGCAGGCCGTTGCCGGGGCTCGTGAATGAAACGCGGCCGTCCACCAGCAACTGGAAGCGTATCCCAGGAAAGACCAAGGCGTAGCGGCTGACCAGTTCTTGAATACGGGAGGTTTCCGCCGATGACGAACGCAGGAACTTGCGCCGGGCGGGTAGATTGCCGAACAGGTCCGAAACCTCGACGGCGGTGCCTGCGGGACAACCCTGAGCACCGGAAGAGACGGTCTCGCCCCAGAGGAGTTCCAGGCGGAAGCCACCGGGTTCCAAAGGTTGGCGGGTGGTGATTACCGAGCGGGAGACGGCGGCGATGCTGGGCAGGGCCTCGCCCCGAAATCCCAGCGTGGCGATGGCGTCCAGTTGTTCTTCGCTATCGATTTTGCTGGTGGCGTGACGTTGGAAGGCGATGGCGACTTCTTCTGTGGGGATGCCGTGGCCATCGTCGATGACCTTGATATGTTCCACGCCGCCGCTCTTGATCTCAACAGTGATCTGACTGGCGCCGGCGTCGATGGAGTTCTCGACCAGTTCTTTGACCACTGACGAGGGCCGTTCGACGACCTCGCCGGCGGCAATCTTGGCGGCTAGGCCGGGGGGCAAGATTTTAATTGACATGGTCAAGCCCTGGGCGGTGGCTACTTAAAAGAGGGGGACGATCGAACCCTTCTTGCGGTATTGTTTGTCTTCCGATGTTCCGGTAGCAGCGAAATCGCAGACGATACGGTAGATCCGCTGCATCTCTTGGTCCACCGACCTCTTGAAGAAATACGGCGGCACCCACACCCCGCCGAAGGCCGCGACCACCTCCGGATAGTCGTCGATGACGAAGTCGGGCTCGAAGGGGACCCCCAACTCCTCCAGACGTTCGTGGAAGTGGTGGGTCGGCTTCTCGTAAACCCCGCTCACATATTGGTTCAGTTCGAATTTGTTGACGACTTCCCAACGCTCACCCATCCCGGACCAGATATAGATCTTGTGTTCTTCGTCCAATAATGCCTGGAAGGTTTCCTTGGTATCAGGCCTCAGGCTATTGTCCAACCCGAGGATGGTGTAGTCCACATCAAAAAAGATATTCATCGGCAGCTAACGGGCCTTCTTTTTCCTGTCTTTTTAGAAATATTACGGATACGGGCCACGATTATAGCCCAGAGTCCCCGTAGATTCATCGTCTCATTTATGCCGGTTATGTCAATTAATTAACCGGCTTCGGCTATCGCCGCTTCAACTGCGGCATTTCCGCCGCCGACCATCAGCTTACCGCCAACTTTGAGCAGGGGACGACGCACCAATTTGGGTTCTTGAAGCATCAGATTGACCATTTCGTCATCCGAGAGTTCTTTATCAGCCAGGCCCAATTTTTTCAGGCTGGGACTGCGGCGGGCGAAGATGTTTTCCGTCCCCGACATGGCGGCCAACTCACGGACTTCAGACTCGCTGAGCGTATCTTTAAAGAAATCCCGGTCTTTTACCTCAAGTCCTTTCTGTAAGAGCAACTCTCTTACCTTGCGGCAGGTCGATCAACGGGGCCACCAGTAGAATTCAACGGTCTGGCTCAATTCGGCCTCCAAAATGCTACCCGAAATTAGAATTTAGGATGGGACGCCGGAAATCCACGGCGTATCTTATACCCGACTGGCGGTTGTTGATAGGGGGTTTTCGCTCTACTTGTCGATGCATCTATAAACCGGATTGATTCACCATACCCGCAAATGTCATCTTGAGTGAAGCGAAGGATCTGCCAAGCTCCGGTCTTCATACCAACTTTCCGCCGAGCCCGGTAAGGGTTCGGCGATACCACGGTAGCTGGACATGATGTACACGTAGTACTGATTCATTCCTTTGTCCTTCGAGTTTGGCAGATTCTTCGCCGCTGCGGCTGGTTCAGAATGACAGTCATCCGGAAGGCTCGGCAACAGGTGCTGTTCACCCCCCGTCTTGCGCTTCTTTTTGAAGTTCGTAGAGCTTATTTATTGCCTCGAGGGGCGTCAGGTTTGGGATGTCCAATCCTTGAAGGAGTTTCTGCAGCTTCCCGCCGTCGCTGAACAGCGCCATCTGTTGCGCCGGCTCTCTTTTGGCGCGGACCTGGCCTCCTCCGTTCTGTTGGCTTTGGGCTTCCAGGTCGGCCAGCACTTCCCAGGCACGGTTGATCACGCCTTGGGGCAGCCCGGCCAGTTGGGCCACGTGCACGCCGTAGCTCTTGTCGGCCCCGCCGGGGACTATCTTATGTAAGAAGACCACCTTGTTGCCTTCTTCGGTAACCGCCACGCTGCAGTTGCGCACGCCCGGCAAACTGGCGGCCAGGTGGGTCAGTTCGTGGTAGTGGGTGGCGAAAAGGGTCTTGCAGCCCAGGCGGGGGTCGTTGTGGATATGTTCAATGACCGAGCGCGCGATGGACAGGCCGTCGTAGGTGCTGGTGCCCCGTCCGATCTCATCCAAGATCACCAGTGATCGGGGAGTTGCCTGGTTCAAGATGGCAGCGGTCTCCACCATCTCCACCATGAACGTTGATTGCCCAGTGGCCAGGTCATCTTGCAGACCGACCCTTGTAAAGATCCGGTCCACCAGGCCGATGGTCGCTTCGGATGCTGGAACGAAGCAGCCGATCTGGGCCATGAGGGTGATGATGGCCACCTGCCGGATGTAGGTTGACTTACCTGCCATGTTGGGGCCGGTCAGCACCATCACCCGCGCTCCTTCATTGGAAAGGTCCACATCGTTCGGCACGTAGGCACCGACGTTCAAGACACGCTCAACTACCGGGTGGCGGCCGTTGGTGACCCGGATGGCGTTACCCTGGTCCAACGTCGGCCGGACGTAGCCGTTCTCCACCGCGGCGTCGGCCAGCCCGGTAAAGACATCCAGCCTGGCAATAGCTGAAGCGACGCGGCTGATGGCGACCGCGGACTCGGCCAGTTGGGCGCAGACCCGGTGATAAACGGCCCGTTCGGCTTCTTCTAATCGTTCCTTGGCGTTCAGCACCAGCGCTTCGTATTCCTTGAGTTCCGGGACGATGTAGCGCTCAGCGTTGGTCAGGGTCTGACGGCGGATATAGTCCTCGGGGACTTTATCGATGTTGGACTTACTGACCTCGATGTAGTAACCGAAGACCTGGTTATACCCGACTTTCAGGCCCTTGATCTCGGTGCGTTCCCTTTCTCTTTGCTCCAGTCCCGCGATGAACTGCCGGGCGTTGGTCGAAGAGCTTTTCAATTCGTCCATCTCCGGCGAAAAGCCGGGTCTGATGACATTTCCGTCGCCGACGGCGGCCGCCGAGTCCGGCAAGATCGCCTCTTCGATGAGCGAGCACGCATCGGGTAATGGCAGCAATTGTTCTTGGAGCCAAGCTAGTTTTGGGCCGTCCACCAACTCTCGGAGACTGGGCAAGACGGACAAACCGCCTTTGAGGACGATCAACTCTCTCGGATTAACGGTGCCGGAGACGATGCGTCCGACGATGCGCTCCAGGTCCGAAACTTTGGACAGAGACGAGATCGAGTTCGCCCGTTTCAGGCCGTCCGAGTAGAAGTGGTCCACGGCGTCCAACCGTTGTTCAAGTTCCGTAAGGTCCAGCAACGGCTGGCCCAGCCATTGGCGTAGCAACCGGCCACCCATGGGCGTTTTGGTGCGGTCAAGAGCAGTAAGGAGGGACAATGCCTTGCTTTCGTTTCGTCCCGCGGCGAATAGTTCTAAGTTGCGGCGCGTCTGGGAGTCCAGGGCCATGTAGCTGCCGGTGGCATAGATGGACAGGTTCCCCAGTTGGAGTACGGCGGCCTTCTGAGTACGGGCCACGTACTCCAATATGGCCCCGGCGGCGGCGACCGCCAGGTCCATGCCCTCACAGCCAAACGACTCTAGAGTGAGGATGCCGTAGTGTGACAACAGCGACTGACGGGCTTCGTCAGGATGGAAGGTCCTGGATTCAACCGGTGACAGTTCGTAGCGGAGGCCGATCCCATTGTTACCCAAATCAGTCCAGACCGGCGGCTCCCCAGTATCCGGGACCAGCACTTCCGCGGCTTCGATGCGTTCCAGCTCAAGGGGCAGTTCATGAAGGAACAACTCGGTGGCGTAGAACTCACCGGTGGTGATGTCCACGTAGGCCAGTCCTGCCCGTCCTTCATGTTGAGACACGGCGGCCAGGTAGTTGTTGGTATTCTGGTCGAGGAGGGCTGATTCAAGCACGGTGCCCGGGGTTACGACCCGGACCACATCCCGGTCGACCAACCCCCTTGAAGTTGCGGGGTCGGATATCTGCTCGCAGATGGCGACCTTGTGGCCCTTCTTGATCAGCCGGGAGAGGTAGTTATCCAGCGCATGGACCGGCACTCCGGCCAGTGGGACGAGCAGGCCTTTGCCCATGCTTCGGGACGTGAGGGTAATCTCAAGTTCTTTGGCGGCGAGCACGGCATCGTCGTCGAAGGTCTCGTAGAAGTCGCCCATCCGGAACAGCAGTATCGCGTCCGGGTGTTCGCCTTTGATCTTGAGATATTGGCGGCGAATCGGTGTCACTACCCAACCCTTCCCATTAGCCTACGCTAAAGGGATCTTGACAGCCATTCTACTCCCAATTTTGCCCGGTGGGAGCCCTTGCCGGTCACTTGGGGAAATCTGTCGGCTCTGAGGACGGTGGATAATTGCCAGTATGGAAGACCCTCATCCTTGCTTCCTCCCCTGCCGGGGAGAAGGGACTGATTCATTGCGGAGGGGAACCTACGGCTTCCAGAAGCGTTCTTCGATGAAGTTCCAGCCCTGGGGTGACAGTTTCTCTTTCATATCTTCGATCATCCCGGGATGGCCGCAGGCATAAACCTTGGTGTCGTCTTTGGGTAGACTGAACTTTTCCAGGTATTCCTCGGCGATGGTGTTGACCCGGCCGGTAGCGCCGGTCCAACCGTCGTTCCTCGATTCGGTCGGACGGCTGATGGTGGGTACGAACTTAACGACGTCTGGGTGTTTCTCGGCCAATTCCTGCAGCTCCACATCGTAGGTCAGCTCATCGATGTAGCTGGCGCCATACATGATGTAGAACACCTGCTTTTCTTCGCTACCTTCATGGCCGCCGTCGTGGAGATACTGGCGGACCATGCTCATGGACGGGGCCAGTCCCGTGACCGTAGAGAGCATGAAGTGATGGTGCATCTTCTTATCCTTGGTGAAGATGCCCTTGGCCCTGGGACGGACCGACATAAGGCCGCCGATTTTCAGCTCCCACATCTTTGGGGTGAGTTCTCCGTCGGGCACCAGTTCCACGAAGATTTCCAGATACTTCTCGTATGGCGCCGAGACGATGGAATAGGCCCGTTCAATCTTCCCCAGTCCCAAAGTGCAATACTGTCCGGGTTTGAAATCGAACTTCTCCGAGACTTCCAGTTTGATTACCATCAGGTCTTCGGTCATGTCACGGCGCTCAACCAATCGGGCCGTGGGAAAGGCCGGGTTAGGGGTCAGTTCCGGCGTACCGGCCTGTCCCGAATCAGTTCTTACCTCTACCATTCTTACTCCTAATGTCGTCTACCGCCGATTTACTGGACCGGTCCCTTCGAGAGTAATCCGATTTCTTAAGGCGCCTAGCCGTTCTTGCCCACGCGGGCCCGGCGGATAACTAGTCCCGGTACCCGTGAAGCGGGCTCCGCCTCTTCCGACATCTGCAGGTCCACCGCCAACTGCCCAAAGAGGGCTGTCGAGGCGACCACGCCGACGGGTACCGCTTGGTTTATCAAAGCAACCCCGGCCAAACGTCCATTGGCCGTCTCCACCACCACATCGGCGCCATCTTCGATGGACAACGAGGCGGCGTCGGCGGGGTTCAGCTCTACCAACTCATCTCTTTGAATGCTGTTTTGTCTACCTTCGATTATCTTGATCTCCCGTTCTTGCTGTAAAAGGACCCGCCCAGGCACGAACCAAAGCGGGAAATCGGTGTGGGATTCGTCTTCTCCGGTCACGTAGGAGGGCGTTATGGGCTCTGCCCTTCGCTCTTTGAACCCGTCTTCATACAGGATTGCAGTGCCCTTGCTGTCCTGGACCGGCCACTGCAATCCGCGGTCCTCCTGGCTAGCATAGAGGACCTGGGTCGGCTGCGGGCTCTTGAAATCGGTCTTGAATACCAGGCCGCCCTGGTTGGTCAAGCTCCGGTACGAGACCCCGGCGTAGACCGGGGCCACACGGGCTATCTCGTCCATTGTCTCAGAGGGCGACGGCAGGAGAAAGCCGGGCGCTCCCATCTTGTGGGCTACATCGCAGATCACCCGCCACTCGGGCCGCGCGCCTCTCTCTGGCAGTTCCCGGCCCGGTTTTAGGCGCTGGATACGGCGCTCCAGGTTAGTGAATGTGCCGTCTTTCTCGGCGAATGTCGCCCGCGGAAATACCACATCGGCCCGCTGGGCGGCGGCGCCCAAGAAGGAGTCGCAAACCACCAGAAATTCCAGGTTGTCCAGGGCGGCCAAGCCGTCTCCCAGTTTCCCGTTGCTCAGGTTGGGGCTGTCTCCGATCAAGAACATGGCCTTGACCCGGCCGCTGGCGGCGCCCTGGATGATGTGGGTTAGGCCCAGTCCCGGTATCTCGGGTATCGATGAGTCCCAAAACGCCTCAAGTGCCTGCCGGTCCTCAGCGTTTGAGACCCACCGGTAGCCGGGCAGCCGTTCGGGCACGCAACCCACGTCCCAGGCGCCCTGCTCGTTGGCGCCGGGCCGCATCGGGTAGATCCCCGCGCCCGCTTTGCCAACGTTTCCGGTGACCAGAGCCAGGTTCACCAAGGACAGTACACAATCCCGAGTCAGCTTCGGCTGGATATTATCTAGGGCGTAGACCAGAGCGCCCGTTTCCGCTTCCCCGTAGAATCGAGCCGCCTCGGCGATATCCGCCAGGCTGACTTGAGTTGTCTTGGCTATTTCGTCCAGGTCCAGGGCGCTCAGGGCGTACTGGAGAGTGGCCGGGCTTTCGCAGTTCTCGGCCAACCATTCGTCTTTCTGGAAGCCCTGGTCGATGACCGATTTCAACAGCCCGCCCAGAAGCAATTGTTCGGTGCCTGGGGCAGGCCGCAGCCAAACGTGGGCGTACCGGGTCAGTTCCACTTCCCTGGAGTCTATGACCACCAACTTGGCGTTCTTCCGGGCCGCCCGTTTGATGGGGACCCCCACCACGTTGTGTTCTTCGGTGACGTTGCTGTTGAAAACGACGATGCAGGCGGCTTTTTCGAGGTCCCAGATGGGATTGGTGGCCCCGGCGTAGCCCAGCGACTGCTCCAGGCCCAAAGTCAGTTCGGGTTGGGTGTTGGAGGTCTGATCGATGTTATTGGACTTCATGGTTGTCCGGGCGAACTTCTGGGCGAGGTAGTGCTCTTCATTCGTGCTGTCGGGCGCGGTCAGGAAGGCGAAAGCCTCTCCGGAATATTCGGCCAATCGCGCGGCTACCACGTCCAACGCCTCATCCCAAGTTGTCTCCACCAGTTGGCCGTCGCGGCGGATCAGTGGAGTCTGAAGACGGCCGGCGTCGTTCACGAACTGGAGGCCGAATTTTCCTTTGAAGCAGGCCTGGCCTTGATTCGCCGGGGAATTTATCTCAGGCACGGCGCGGATCAGGGTACCATTGCCGTCGTACTCGAGGTTCATCTGACAGCCCACCGGACAGAGTGGGCAGATCGTCCGTTCCACCTTCCGGGGCTTGTCCCATTTGTGGTCGCGTTCGACCAGCGCGCCCACTGGGCAGACATCGATGCAGGCGCCGCAGAATTCGCAGCCCGACTCCAGAAGAGAAGTTCCAAAAGAAGTGCCCACCAGCGCTTGTCCGCTGCGCTGCGTGAAGGCGATGGCGTCGTCACCGCGCAACTGCTCACAGGCGTTGACACAGCGACCGCAGACGATGCACAGGTTGTAGTCCCGGTCATAGAAGGGGTCGGCAACTTCCAGCGGGATCTCCCGGTACTTGTAACTAAGCGGCGACTCCAGGTTCATACCCAGATAACGGACCGTGTCTTTGAGCTCGCATCGTTCGTTCTTGGGGCAGGTAACACAGCGGTCGTTAACCGAGACGTGACGGAGACAAACGTCGGTGGGGCCGCAGATATCAACGCGGTGACAAGTCAGGCAGCCACTTGGGTGCTCGGCGATGATCATCTCCATGACCGAGCGGCGAAGGTCGTTTACTTCCGTTGAGGCCGTCTGGACTTTCATTCCGTCGGCGACGGGAGTGGTGCAGGCGGTGGGGAAGCCACGCTGACCTTCCACGCTTACCACGCACATCCGGCAGGCGGCGAAAGGTTTCATGCCAGGGTGATAACAAAGGTAGGGAACGTAGACCCCGGACTCGATGGCCGCTTCCAGCAGCATCTTGCCAGGCTGGGTCTTGATCTCTTGTCCATCAAAGCTAATTGTGATGTCGTCGGCCATTCAGGAGCCTCTATGTCGCGCCGGCAGAGCCGGCCATTATTTTTATCGGATCATCGGCGCGTTTGCGCCGGAGAATACCTGGGAGCCAAACAGGTCCCAGTGGGACAGATCCGGTCAGTGATGTGTGCATCGAATTCCGGCCCGAAGTATCGCAGGGCCGAGGACACTGGGTTGAAGCCTAATTGGCCATGTCCGCAGAGGGAACCAGCCTGCATATTCTCGCCGATGTTTCGCATCAAAGCGAGATCCTCAGATGTGCCTTCCAGTCGGCAGATACGTTCCAACACCTCCAGCAGGTGACTCATCCCCATCCGGCAGGGAAAGCACTTGCCGCAGGACTCGTACTGGCAGAATGAGATCAACGAACGGGTCATGTCCACGATGCAGGCGCTTTCATCGGCGGCGATGAGACCCCCGGAGCCCACGATAGCACCAGCCGCCCGCAAGATCTCGAAGTCCAATAATATATCTATGCTGTCGGCGCCCAGGACTCCGCCCAAGGGGCCGCCAGTCTGAAGGAATTTCAGGGTCTTGCCATCCTGCACCCCCCCGGCTGCCTCGTTGATCACGTCTTTCAGGTTGATGCCCAGGGGCACTTCAACCATGCCGGTGTATTTCAAGGGACCGGTCAAACAAAGGATGACGGTGCCGGTGCTGGTGTCGTGGCCGATCCCGGCAAACCACTCGCCGCCCTTGGAGACAATCTCCGGAACGTAGGCGAGGGTCTTTACATTGTTGATGTTGGTGGGCTTGCCGAAGAGGCCAACCTGGGCCGGGAATGGGGGCCGAAACCGGGGCATGGCTCGCTTGCCTTCGATGGCCTCCATCAGCGCTGATTCCTCGCCCGCCACGTAGCTGTCGCCGGTGAGGGCGACCTCTATCTCGTAGCTAAAGTCCGTGCCCATGATGTTCTCGCCGAGGAATCCCAACTCACGGGCCTGGTCCACGGCGGCGCGGCAGCGGTCGATGGGGCCGTTATGGCCGTGTCGAATGAAGATGTAGCCTTTACTGGCCCCGGTGGCATACCCGGCGATGATCACCCCTTCAACCAAGGTGCCGGGGTCGCTCTCCAGGATGTTCTTGTCGTTGAAAGCCCCGGGGTCGCCTTCTTCGCAGTTACAGAGGACGTATTTTTCAGGGGCGGGGTTTCCCGCCAAGAAGCTCCACTTGGTGGCCGTGGGGAATGCCGCCCCGCCCCGGCCCCGTAGTCCTGACGCCTTGACCTCATCCAGGGTCTGTTCCCGATCCAGGTCTATGAGGGCCTTGTACAGGGCTTGGTAGCCGCCGTTGGCCACATATTGATGGATGTCCATCGGGTCGATGTTTCCGGCGTTCCTCAGGACTATGCGGTCCTCCCAGATACGCATGGGGTGCTGGTCCAGGTCGGGGATGCCGTCCGGGACTGGGGCGTCGCTCCCATTTTGGGCCAAGTAACCCAATGCTTTGGCGGTCACCGGTGTGCCGCCTGCGACGTGGGCCGATACGATCTCGGCGACACCTTCTGGGTCGACGTTTCCGTAGAATATCCGGTGCCCTCCTGGAAGTTGCACATCCAACAGCGGCTCGGCGAAACACAGGCCGAGGCAACCAACGCGGCTAACCTTGGCAGAGACACCCTGACTGGCCAGTTCTGATTCCACGGCGTCGGTCACTTCGAAAGCCCCTGCGGCCTCGCCGCAGAGGGCGGTCCCGATGCGGATCCAAGGACGCTCGCCGGCGGTGAGCTCCTGCCAGCGCCGTCCGGCCTCCAGTCCGATCTCCACGAAACTAACGACCATGCGCTTCCTCCTCCAGGAGGTGAGCGACGTTCTTGGCGGCGGAGTCGGGGTTGGCCCTGCCGGCAAGGTGGTGGTCCATGGACATCACCGGGGCCTGGGAACAGGCGCCGAGGCAGGTGTTTAATCTAACGGTGAGGCGTCTGTCCAGGGTGTCGCCTTCGTCTTCCAGTCCGGCGGCTTCCAAGACCGACTTAAAGACGCCCATGGCGCCGACCACATGGCAGGAAGCGCCCCAGCAGACCTCTACCACGTGCTCAGAAGGGGGTTCGAACCGAAAGTTGGGGTAGAAGGAAGCAACGGCCCAGACGTCATTGACGGTGGCATTGGAGAATCCGGCCACGAAATCCAGGGCCTCTTTGGGGATGTAACCCAATTCGTCTTCAACGGCGAGCAGAGACGACAGTACGGTGACGGTCGGCTGGGTCTGGCCGTGGACTGCGTCGTGGATCCGCTGTTCTAGCCCACTCATGGTCTGGGCTCCTGGTGGATAGGGCTTGGGACAGGCTCGCATGGGAAAGATTTCACGTTTGGGTTACTCGTGGGAAAAATGTTCGTGAAATCAGTAACAATCAAGCCGGATACTATCACAGCACCAAGGGCGATTCAACCAGAAAAGCGGTGATGGAATCGAGGAATGCGGTGGGAGGGAGATCCGCTAAATAACTCTCTGGCTGCCCATCGTTAGAGTGTGATGAAATCGGGTGATGCTATATAGTCAAAAAATCCCCACTGGCTTCATGGTGGTCATGGGAATCATCATTGGAACGGTTGTTGGGGGGTTGACGGGCAACGTGGGCATCTGGATCACCATTGGAATAATAATAGGCGTTGCACTGGATTTTGGTAAAGCCAAAAAACATTCGAGCAACTGATCCACCTGATACTCGTCTAGGCGGTAACTGGCACCCGACCAGTCGTCATTTTAGACAGACTCAATGGTTAACAGAATAAAAAAGAGGCGTCCCGATCGATTGGGACGCCTCTTTTTTTCGCTTAGGTTGTCCGCTGCTTCGGTTTAGTCGGCCTTGGCGGCGGCGCTTCCTACCAGGATGCGCTCCACGTCGGGCAACAAGGCCTCGGCCCGTTCGCGGCACTGCTCGTCGGTCAGACTGGAGAGAGGATGCTCAGCTACGATGTATTCGAAGTCGGGCACGCCCATCATGCGGGTCATGGCCTTGGCGGTGTTGTTAAATACGTGGGTGATTATGGAAGCCGTGGGCAGGCCCAGGCGCTCCATCTCGATTCCGTCGTGCACACTGCACGAGCTGCAGGAGCCTCAATCACCAATCCCGGTGATGAGTATGTCCACCTTGTTCACCATGTCTTGAACCACGTCGGGTTTGGTAGGCAGGGATGCCGAATGTTTGTTGAAGTAGACGATATCTTTCAGGTCGTACTTCTCTTTCAGCATCTGACCCAGTTCGTGGAGAACCTTATCTGAGTTGGCCTTGGAATTCTCCAGCAGACCAAGGGTCTTCCCCGAGAGAGTGTCGGGGCGCTCGTTCAAATGGAAATCACCGGACGACAACGACGTTCCGGTGGGATTGACCAGTCTCATGTTTCTAACTGTAACGGTCTCAGCCATGATTCCTCCCAGACTTTTTCTAGTTGGCGTGGGTAGCTATAAGATCGAGTTCCTCTAATAATACACCTGAGCCTGCGTTATGCAAGGCTCTGGCGGCCTTGCTTAACGCCAGAGCGGGCGCCTAACTCCTCGGGTTCTCTATCTTGGTGGTCCTGATCTTAAACCGGGTGGTGTCGATGATGGCGCTGTTGCGTCCGCCGGTTCCTCCACCCATTAGCACCAGGATGTCTTCGGCGTTCTGGGCGCAGCGGCGGATGATCTTGTCGTCCCCTTCCCGTTCCGGTCCCTGGGCGATGCCCAAGCGAATGAGCTCGCTCTGAGGACGAACCGCGTTCTCCATCATGTAGTCTTGGATGCCCTTCCTGGTCCAGCCGTCTTCGTTCAGCGTAATGGCGTGCTCCGGACCGATGACTAGCACCCATTGTGAGGGGAACCGGAAGGCCATGGAGGCCGATTTCAGGGTGTCGGCGATGCTCATCAATATTGACTCACCGGTGTGGCCGTAGGAGTTGTTGACGGTGATGGGGTTGTAGGCTACTGCCACGGTCACCGTGCTGTCTTCCTTCTTGAATCCGCGGGCGACGTGCATCGGCTCCCAAGGCGAGTCCTCTTCGTTCTCGGCGAAGCACAGAGTGTACTTGCTGGGGTTGCCCAGGGTGCCCCGGTCAAGGGTTCCTGGCCGGGCGTCGAAACCGTTCATGAAACAGAGGCGGATGGCCCGTCCCAATACGGCGTTGGCCCGGTTGCCCGGACCCAGTAGACCGTCTTTGTAATTGGCGCCAATCTGGTCCCGGATGGGACCATTCAGCACCATCAATATTGCAGGGGAACTGGTGGACGCCGAGGCCATGTGGACGAAGTTCTTCTCTTCTTCCAGAGTCTTCAAAGTAGTGGCCAGAACTGGGAAGTACTCGGGAAGACAGCCTGCCATCACTGCGTTGGCCGCCACGTTCTCGGAGGTCAGTACCCGGTTCCGCATCTCCAAGGAGATGATCTCTTCCTCGCCGGTAAGCCCGGCCATCTCCAGCATCTCCCGGACCTTGTAGTCCACGGGCGGGACAACGGGAAGGCCGTCGCTCCAGCCCATTCTGTAGCATTCTTCGATGGCCTCGATAGTGTCGCTGGCCTCCACTATCTTGGAGCGCTCCATGTTGTTGGTGGTCATTGTTTCCTCCGTTCTAAGGGTTGGCGTGGGGTATTCTAAGCCGGGTGGCGAATTTCTGTCTTCTCTACTCTGGCAGCCGAAGCTGTATCCCCGATTTTTCTTCTTGTATCTTGGCCACGGCATCGGAGTCCTCAGGACCCCAACCCCTAAAGAGTGCCTCGACGTGGCGCTGGTCCACCAGGTTAGACAGTTCCATGGGGATACCGTACTCCCGGCCCAGGTCGGTTGCCAACCTGACATCCTTGGCCGCAAGGGCGGTGGCGAAGCCCGGTTCAAAGTTGCCCTTGAATAGGAACCTGGGGAATTTGTCGGCCAGACGTTTCGAGCCGCCGGTGCTGTTGTTGATAACATCAGCGAGGATCGCCAGGTCGACGCCGGCCTTGACACCCAAAGTGAGGGCCTCCGCCAGCAGGACTCCGGTTCCCATGCTCATCAGATTGTTGCATATCTTGCAGACGGCCCCGTTGCCGATATCCCCACAATAGACAACGTGCGTGCCGATCCCTTCCAACACCGGCTTGTAACGTTCGAAGGTTGCTTTGTCGCCGCCGACCATGACGGCCAACGTCCCAGCAGCCGCGCCGTAGGTGCCGCCGCTTACCGGCGAATCGAGAAGGGTGACTCCCCGGGCGGCGCACTCATCATGGAGCCGCCGGATCATCGTGGGGGAGTTTGTAGAAAGGTCGAAGAAGACCTGGCCGCTACTTGCCCCTTCCAGGATTCCGTTTTCGCCCAGCACCACCGCCTCCACGTCCCGGGGCACGGGGAGGGACGTGAATACCACTTCGCTGCCCGGAACGGCTTCCTTTGGACTGTCCGCCCAGTTTGCGCCCATCTCTAGAAGGTTGGTTGCGGCCTCCCGGCGCAGGTCGTGCACGGTTACCTGATGTCCGCCCTTGATCAGATTGGCGGCCATGGGATTCCCCATGTTGCCGGTCCCGATGAAACCCAACTTCATCGCGTTCTCTCCTACTTTGATCGGATGGCCGCCGCGCCGGCCGTTGGGCTGTCAGTGGCGGCTGTTCGAAGGCCCTGAGCCTTGGTGTTGATTCTTCCTCGTCATCGTCAGCTTCAGGGTCCGGTTCCGAGGGTTCGGGCTCCGGAGCTACGCCGTAAGCCGAATCGTCTTCTTTGTATTGGGCGGTCGATGGGGGTTCCGGAGTTGATTCCGGCGTTTCGCCAAGGCCGTCCGAAGACTCGTCAAAGGCCTCTTTGGCCATCCGGAAGGCGTTCACTGCCGCCGGCATACCGCCGTAGAAAACCATCTGGGCGATAATCTCCGAGATCTCCTCACGGGTGACCCCGATATGCAACGCCCCGGAGATGTGCCGCTTGATCATCTGCGGGCTGTGTCCCAGAACGACCAAGGCCGCGATGGTGCAGAGACTGCGAGTTTTCAGGTCGACGGCCGGTCTGTTGTAGATCTCGCCGTAGATAACCGAGTCAACCAGGCGCATAACTTCAGGCGCCAGCTCGGCCATTGCGGCGGGAGGAACAGGGTTATTATCTGGACCATAGTAATGCTGCCGAAAATCTAAGGCAGCTTGGTCCAGATCTTTAGCGTCGTCTTGTGGTTGCTCTTCGGGGCTCACGGTATCTCCAGTTACGATTTCTGACCGCTGTTAACTGAAAGCTGACAGCTATTTAATCACCTGCCAGTAACGCTTGCCTTCCTTCTGAATCACCTTTCCGAGGTGGTCGTCGGGGTGGAAGTGGCCGGCGGCAATGACGATATCTTCCGATTCGGCCCTGTCCAGTATCATCTTGCGGTTTCGCCGGCTGGCTTCCTTATCAGTATCGACCCCGGCGGTCCATTCCGGCCGTTCCACCTGGACTTTGCTGTGGAGAAGGTCACCCACCACCATGGCTTTCTGACCGTCAGACGTGATGTCAAAGACCATATGACCAGGTGTGTGACCGGGAGTGGAGATTGCCATTACTTCGTCATTGACCACGTGCCCATCGTCGATGAGTTCCAACAACCCCATCTTCTCCAAAGGTATCACGCTGTGGGCAACCCATGGCGCGTTGGCGGCGAACTCCGGCTTGCGGAAGTGTTCCCAGTCGAGCCGGGGCCCCAGATAGCGGGCATTGGGGAAGTAAGGCCTGGGTTCGCCGCTGGTGTAATCCAGGTTCCAGCCGACGTGGTCGATATGCATATGGGTCATTAAGACGATATCGACGTCCTCGGGGTTCACCCCGCTGAGCTTCAGTTGGTTCAGCATGTCGCCGGTGCGGTTGTCGCGGCTGGGATGAGGTCCGGGACCCATGCCGGTGTCCACCATGATGGTCTGCCCCTTGCTCCGCAGGTAGAAATGACCGTAGTAGAGCTGTAACTGGCAGTCCTCCAGAGCGTCGTGGTAGGGCTCCCAATCGTGGGCGTCGGTCGTCGGAAACATGGCCGACGGGTCCCTGGGCGGAGGCAGCATATCCAGGACATATTTAATCTCAACGTTGCCTACTCTGATCTGGTTGGCCATGAATTACTCCTTGACCTGGATGTAAAATGCTCCAAATGGGCGGTGGATCGCGAACCGTGGACGAGTTGCGCGGCCGTCGAATCAGTATTGAATCATCGAGTAGATCTCGTGGCCGGCCAGGTTTTTCCGGCCTTCCAGGAATAACAATTCGATGATTACGCCGATCTCGGTTACAGTCCCGCCGGCCATCTCCACCAACTGGGCGCTGGCGGCCAGGGTCCCACCGGTAGCCAGCAGGTCGTCCAAGATCAATACCTTCTGGCCCCTTTCCAGGCCATCGGCGTGGATCTCCATGGTGTTGGTGCCGTATTCCAATTCATAGTCCACGGAAAGGGTGGCGGCAGGCAGTTTGCCTGGCTTCCGCACCGGCACTATGGCTTTCCCCAATTCGCGGGCCAGGGGCGCTCCGAACAGAAATCCCCTCGATTCTACCGGAACGATGGCATCGATATCGGCGCCTTTATAACGCTCCACTAACATGGATATAGTGTGGTCAAATGCCGTGGCGTCGCCCAATAGCGGGGTGATGTCTTTGAAGAGTATCCCCGGTTCTGGAAAATCGGGCACATCCCTGATAAATTTCGTAAGATCCATTTGTAATTTAATACCGACATCGCCACCATGACTGCTGCGCCATATGACGACGTTCGGTCCTTAATCAGCGGGATTTCGTGCCCAATGCCAGGCCGGAACAGATGGCAGGGCCGTGCCTGGAAGTGTAGATTACAGCACACCCGCCGTCAAGATGACGGGCCTGAGGATAGTTGTAGACGGAATTCGTAAACCCTGGGCGTAAAATCGATTGACTTTCCCCGGGCGAATTTATATAATTTTAGATGGTTCCTGGTTACGAAATGGCCCCACGAATGCGGGGCTATTTTTTAGTGTCACGCAAATGATTGCCGAGCCCGGAATCGGGAGCTTCGATGCCCCGGTGGCGCAATGGTAGCGCAGTCGATTTGTAATTGACAGGTTAGGGGTTCGAATCCCCTCTGGGGCTTTTAAATTTTAGTCCCGCTGGCGCAATGCCAAGCGGCGTGAGGTACGGCGAGGCCCGGGCCAGATCAAGTGGCTCCCACACAAACACCCTCGATTGCACCCATGCCGATTAATATGCGAAGATTGCCATGCTTGGAGGGGTGGGTGAGTGGTTAAAGCCACCAGACTGTAAATCTGGCGTCCGGAAGGGCTTCGCAGGTTCGAATCCTG
>ERZ651768.923-NODE-923-length-21821-cov-9.861019_pt1 | contig 21821 bp, 18 predicted proteins | sample MGYA00514754_ERZ651768 | MGnify/ENA metagenome assembly ERZ651768
TCAGCAAAATCAAGTTGTTCGACAGTAATACTACTCTAGCAATACATTAATCAGAATATTGCAGGTTAATTTCTAAGATAATTTAAGAAAAAACCAACAATATTTGATTTCTAAATCATTAGTGTGTGTATAGTGATTTTTAATTAGTTTCTATACCGCCAGTAATATTCAAAGCCTGCCCTGTCATGAAATCAGAATAGTCTGAGGCCAGGAAATTAAAAACATTTGCGACATCTTTTGTTTCCACCAATCTTCCCAATGGTGTCATGTCAATATATTCTTTTTTAACTTCTTTCTCAGGCATATTTCGTAATACAGCTTCCCATTTTATTTCACGCTTTTGCATATCTGTTTTCACGAATCCAGGACATATACAATTTACAGTAATTCCATAAGGTGCCAACTCTAAAGCAAGAGATTTAGAAAATCCAATCACACCGTATTTTGAAGCTGCATAATGTGCTAAAAATGGTGCTCCTCTTTTACCTGCCATAGAAGCATTATTTATAATCTTCCCATAGCCTTGTTTGATTAAAAATAAGGCTTGATATTGACAACTTAAAAATACGCCCTTTAAATTTACATTCAAATTAAAATCCCATTCTGCTTCGCTGAGATTAACTACCTTATTCATTGTAGACACACCCGCATTATTAAAAAACACGTGAATTTTACCGAACTTCTTTTTAGATTCGTCTACTAAAGATTTTATTGTTTCTTTTTTTGTAACATCAAATTCAATAACTATAGCTTTTCTGCCAATTTTCTTTATTTTATTTTTCAAATATTCTGCTTTTTTCCCATTTCTAACTGCAAGTATCACATTAGCGCCTTCTTTTGCGCTTTCTAGAGCAACTGTTTTTCCTATCCCTGTATTAGCACCGCTAATTACAATATTTTTCCCGCTAAGGTTACCCATACATTCATTTATATTTAAAAATTTTATTTTAAGGTAATGTTTAATCTAATCTTGTTCAAAATTAAATAATATGTGATAAGTAAAATAGAATTTTTTATTTCTTAAAAACTTTGGACAAAAACACTTTTCAAATCAATAGGTGCAATTTAACAATCTGGTCAGATAGTTTTTCTTCACACCATCACATCATAATCCTTCTGATTGCTCAATAAAAACCCATTTTTTTTGATTTTCCCTTTGACAAGCGGATAAGTGTGATACAGGATGATGCGGAAAAAATAAAAAGTCCGTCTGGACCTCAGATAGGAAACGACCGGGCTGGTATGATCCTTGTGCCGAATGTTCCTCATGGCTAGAACGGGAAACCCAGGTTAAAAACATCTGTGTCCCTTAAGAGGGATGATCCTTTATTTCTTCAGAAATAGTTTTCCTCAATGAAACAATTCTGGTTCATTGGCGTCACCACGGGACAGTCAATGATCATGCGTCTTTTCCCGATTTGGGCAGAAGTACTCGGCATACAGGGAACTAGGATGCATGGTGTGGATCTGCCTCCTGGGGTCGAGGGACAAAAAATCCGGGAAACCGTCCAGGAACTCCGAGCCAATTCTGATGATCTTGGTGCTCTAGTGACCACTCACAAACTAGCTGTGTGGGAAGAGGCCTCAGATCTATTTGCAAAAGTCGATGAACACGCTACAAGACTCCAGGAAATCAGCTGTATTTCCAAAGACAAGTACGGCAAACTGATAGGACATGCCAAAGATCCGATTACTTCCGGCAAGGCGATGGAATCTATCATGGGAAAGGATCATTGGCAGGCCCATCCTAAAGCCGAGGCAATGGTTTTGGGCTGCGGTGGTGCAGGAACGGCTATCATCGAACAGTTGCTTTACGGTGAAGAAGGTAATGTCCCCCAAAAAATCACTGGATTGGAACACAACAGAGGAAGGCTGAAGAAGGTTAGAAACGATTTTTCCAATATAAAAAAACTGATTCTGGAAGAGTCAGAATCTTCGGGAGAGACCGCAGCGGGAATCATGAGCCGGCTTCCTCCCAACAGTCTGATTGTCAACGCCACAGGGATGGGAAAAGACCTTCCGGGTTCTCCTGTCCCAAAATCAATTGATTTTCCTGAACAGGCCATTGTTTGGGAACTCAATTACCGTGGCAGTCTTGAATTCTATCGGCACGCTCAGGAACAGGAAGCGAGTCGAAAACTGAGGATCCATGATGGTTGGGATTATTTCCTACTGGGATGGTCATCCGTCATGGAAGAAGTCTTTCACTTTGAACTGACGGAGCTATTGATGGATCAATTGAAAAAAACCGCCAAACCGTTGAGGAATTAATGAAATGGATAGCACTTGAATCAAGTCAGGTTTTTGCTCAAAACGCCAAAGTGGGAAATGTCAATGGGAGCTACCAAAAACACTTTCTGGGTTTGGAAGGCTGGAATTATAAATAAGCCAGACTGTTCCGTAGACACGGCAGTCTATGCGGTAGAATAGTTCAGTAGTATTATTCTAAATTCATCTAACGTAACTTATAACTTTAAATCATAAGTGAACAAAAAATCCTACGCAAAGTTAATCATCGGGGCAATTTATGCAGACCCGCAGTGGCTTATGAAAGCAAAATCAGCAATGCAAAGACAGAGCTGGGAAATCCAGCATCAATCTCAAGTATTTCCTTTTGACCAAACCGACTACTATTCAACAGAAATGGGTGAAGGACTTAAACGCTGTTTCCTGAGCATCAAAGGCTTGCAATCGCTTGAATTCTCTGCGGACTGGAAGTTAAAAACTGCAGAAATTGAGCAGCAGTTGAGTAATAAAGGAAAAAGAAGAATTAATCTTGACCCCGGATATCTTGATTTGTCCCGAGTTGTACTGCTTTCTGGAAAAGAAGGCTCTCACAAAATATATCTGCGTAATGGTGTTTGGGCAGATCTTGTTTTGTTGAAAGAAAAGGGAGGCTACCGGAGTTTTCCCTGGACATTCCCTGATATAAGAATCGGTCGCTACGATGATTTTTTTTTGCAGCTCCGTGCTGAGTTTAAGAAAGAAAAATCTTTAGGTTGAATTAATGGTTAAAGATTTTGGTACTGAAAGACTTTGGAGCAGTGGAGAGAAAACTTAAATTTGTAGTGTGGTCAGCATAAAAGATTTGTCACATAGCTCGAAAGGGCAAGGTTTTGGGACTTTTTAATAAGGAATCATCATAAATCAATGGAAATTGATCAAAAAATTGTCGTAGTAGCCGGTCCAACGGGAAGCGGCAAAAGTGAAGTAGCAATTCGTTTAGCAAAGGAATTTAACGGTGAACTGATTTGTTCAGATTCAATGCAGGTTTATCGACAAATGGATGTGGGTACTGCCAAACCTTCTTTGCAGGAACAGAATTTAATTCCACATCATCAGCTGGATCTGATTAATCCAGATGAAAATTACTCAGCAGGACAGTATGCAAGGGAAACTTCAATAATTATCAAGAAAATTCGAGAACGAGGACGCCTGCCGATACTGGTAGGAGGTACTGGTTTGTATTACAGGGCACTCATGTATGGAATTAGCAAAATACCTCCAGTTCCCGAAAGTCTGCGTAAAGAAATAACAGGCTGGCAGCAGGAGCATGGTACTTCCTATTGCCACAAGCTGCTGCAGAAATATGATCCTGAAGGTGCGGATCTTCTGCATCCAAACGATACCTCGAGGATTTTACGCAGCCTTGAAGTCGTGCTGTCAACAGGAAAATCAATATATTCATATCAGCTAGAGCAGCCATTTGGGGCAGCACATTATCCATTTCATGCGGTTGCGCTTAATTGGGACCGAAATGATCTTTATCAACGTATTAATAAACGTACCCTGATTATGCTGGGTTCAGGATGGCTTGCTGAAGTTGAAATGCTTTTGAACAGCTATTCACCGGAACTTAAACCTATGCAATCAATAGGATACAGGGAAGTTGTCCAATACCTGCAAAACAAACTGAAATGGGGTGCTATGGTTGAAGAAATTCAAAAACGTACACGTCAATTCGCTAAACGTCAATTAACATGGTTCCGCAGAGAAGCAAAGATTGAATGGTATCAGCCTGTTGAACAGGACCGAATCTTGGCTGACATCAAAGTTTACCTTGAAAATTAGGTGCTTTCTGCAGGAAAATAACACCTTGGATTTAGGCAAATACCAATAATAAACTGAATAGTATCACTGTGAAAAACTATACTGTTGATCATCAAAACTACCATATTTTCAAAGCTGAAACAGGCATTGATTCCCAGTTTGTTCATTTTCAATGGGGCAAGTTTGACTTTCGCATGACATTTTCGATCTCCAAAAAGGATGAGAGCCAGATAAACTCAAAAAATATATACTCCTCACAAGACGGCAATAAATATGCTGCTGATAAATTTGAAGTTCTGTATCACAATGAATGGTATGAATTCGTCAAACCAACAGCCCACGGGATGCAGTTTGAGGAAACCCTCTGGCGACGTAATGGAAAAGATTATTACGTGGAATTCCCCAGGGATCTCAGTAATGTCGCAGAGGGAATTTGTGCTCAAGAACTTGAGCTGACTGAAATTTAAGCTCTTACAGTCAGTAAAAAAATTGATTAAGAATTAAATATAAAGACTGCGCTTCACGTTTCAACTTTCTGCAATTATTTATTTTTAATGCTTTGATGAAAAGTTGCTCCCAAAACACTGCAAACGGTAAAAAGGTATTCATCCAGACCTACGGCTGTCAAATGAATGAATATGACACCGATAAAATGTTTGAAGTTCTAAGGCATGAAAATTACTTTCATACAGACTCTCAGGAGGATGCTGATCTGATTATTCTCAATACTTGCTCTATACGTGAAAAAGCAGAGCACAAAGTTTACAGTGAATTGGGACGCTTAAGAGATCTCAAAACAGCGAATCCTGAATTAAAAATAGGGGTAGGCGGTTGTGTGGCACAGCAGGAGGGAGAAGCAATTTTGCGAAGGGATTCTAATGTCGACTTTGTTTTTGGAACGGACAATTTATTTGAACTGCCCCGGATGCTCAGAAAAATGCACAAGGGGGAAAAAATCACTAAGACCCAGCGTTATGACAGGCAGAAGGTACGTAATTTTATTCCGGAATATACATATCAAAAGCTTCAGCATTCCGGAATCAAAGCTCATCTGACAATAACAAAAGGGTGTAATAATTATTGTTCTTTCTGCGTTGTACCAGTTACCAGGGGACTGGAAGTAAGCCGTGAACCGGATCAAATTTTTGCAGAGGCGGAACGTTTGGTTTCAACTGGAACAAGGGAAATATGCCTGCTGGGTCAAAATGTAAATTCTTATAAAGCAAACGGTGTGGATTTTGTGGAGCTTTTGCAACGACTGGACAAACTCGATGGTTTGCAGCGCCTGCGTTTTACTTCTCCACACCCCAAAGATTTTCATGAAAAACTGGCAGACGCAATTGCCTCATTACCCTCTCTATGTGAACAACTTCATCTTCCTCTTCAATCTGGATCAAATCGAATTCTGCGCATGATGAGACGCTGGTATACAATGGAAACTTATTATCAGAAAGTTGCTATGCTGAGGGAACGGCTTCCAAACGCCACTCTTTCAACAGATTTAATAGTAGGATTCCCCGGGGAAACAGATGAAGAGTTCGAAATGACAATTGAGGCTGTTCGAAAAATACGATTTGATTTAATTTACTCATTCAAATATTCACCGCGTCCTGGCACACGAGCGGCTAATTATCCCGGGCATTTATCTGAAAGTGTGAAATCAGAACGCTTAAAGATCCTGCTGGAAATACAGGAAAAAATAGTTCGGGAAAAATTTCAGGCTTTAGTCGGAACTGATCAGGAAGTTTTAATTGAAGGGAATCATCACCGCAAAGCAAACACAGCGGCAGGGCGTACACGAGGGAACCATCCTGTTTTCATAAAAAATTCCACCGAAAAAGCCGGAGATCTCATGTCTGTGCTAATCACCAGGGCGAATCAAAATTCTTTAGAAGCAGTACCATCATCTGCAATCTATTCCCCAGGCATATAATCCTTTGCAGACAGGCTTAATCTTTCACGTTATTAGGGCGTGTCTGTGGATTTGGTGCTTTACGTGGAGATAATTTTCGTTCGCACAAGTCATGATCAGTATAATTTATAACTCTTTTTAAAGGGGGGTTCTCAGAGATGCTGATACAACTGTCTCCATGATTTTTCCAAATTGGCCCACCGCCACATCCAGCCAATTCAAAAACTAATCCTGCCACAAAAACTGTACTCAGTAAAAATTTGCAGACAGATAGGAGCTTTTTCAGAATTGATTGATTGTCCGATAAAAAAAACATGGCAGAACTATTATACAGTCTGTGGTATCTTTAGGTAATCATGGACTTAAGTCATACTTATTTGAAAAAATTCATATACAAAAATTAACCCATATTTTAACTTGCTTTGTTTTATCAAGAGCAATCAGAGTGCCAAGTTTACTTTAACTGATATTTGGATATTTTGCTGTGAATCGTATAGGCGTAGGAGTATCAAGAGAATCAAATCCTGAAGCTGCAGTAGCGGAAGTACTTAACTCTGCAATTAAAGAAGTAAATCTTCCGAAAGTTCATTGGGTGATGATTTTTTTTACTCCGGATCATTTTGTTCATGCAGGACGGCTGCATGAATTAATCCAGGAACAGACTAAATGTGAATGTATCGCTGGATGCAGCGGAATGGGGGTGATTACCGGTGAAGGTGAAATCACTCAGGGGCCGGGATTAGTATTAATGGCGGGGTTTACTCCGGAATTGCGTCTGAAGGCTTTGGCTAAATATCAGGAACTGGAACACAGTGCAGGTGTAACTCAGCAGCTCCGTGAGGCGCTGGACGATTTCGGTGATGAGAATTCGCTTTTTTTCTTCTTTCCTGATGTATACCAGCATACGCCTTATAATTTCATTAACATGTTTAATTATCTCAAAAACAGTCTGTCGGTGTATGGTGGAGGATCCTGCAGTGACGGAAGCAAGGAAACTTCAATTCAATTTGGTCCGAACATTGTTACTCTTAATGGCGCCGGCGGACTGGCAATGACTGGAATGACTGAGTTTGTTGCAGGAGTTACTCAATCCTGTGCCACACTGGGTGAACCGATGTTTGTAACTGAAATCAAGGATGATTTGATACTTTCCCTTGACGGCAAGCCTGCACTGGAAGTGTTTACAGAGGTTGCCAAGGAATTTCAGTTCAAGGACATGGAGGAAGCTGCACAGCAATTGCTGCTTAGCTTTCCACTCGTTCCTGAAAAACCTGTTTTTACAGGTGAAGGGGCAATGGCTCGACATGTAACAGGAGTAGATGTGACTTCACAAGGAATAACCACCTCACAAATTGTTCATCAGGGGGGAGTTGTTTCTTTTGCTTATCGCAACCACAAATCTGCAGAAATTGACATCAGGGCAATGCTTACACGTTTAAAAAACAAAAATAGTAAAACACCAAATTTTGGAATCTATTTTAACTGCTCCTCTCGTGGTGAAGCCCTTTATGGACGGTCCAATGTGGATACGCAAATTATCAGAGAAATACTGGGAGAGTTTCCTCTGATAGGTTTTTTTGGTGCTTATGAGTTGGCGCAGATGCCCCAGGGTGTGCAGTTATATACATATACGGGCGTACTTGTACTGGTTTATTTATAATTTTCTTTATATCCTGCCTATATATGACAAAATTCATGAATTATTGTATTTAATACAATTGCAGAAATTTTCTTATAAAAATGAACTTTTTTAAACTTGTCAAAATATCGTTCTGATCAATCCAGATTTCTTCAGGTGGGCAACTTACAAATTTATCTGAATCGCTATTCTGCATTTAAAGAAAATAAAATTATTCTATTATTAAATAACATTATAGCAGTTTCATTCTGTATTTTAATTTCATCCTGTGGTTATGTAATTGAAGGAAGCAATCCGGTTTTGCCGAATGACGCCAAATCTCTTTCAGTTCTTCCAATCCAAAACAGGACATTTAAAGCAGGATTGGAAACGGATCTGGCAGAGCAGCTTAAAGGGCTGCTTCAATCCAACAGTTCAGTGAAACTGCTGCCTTCCGGACAGGCTGACCTTAAACTGAGTGTTACTTTGTTTAATTTGGAATTGCCTTCTTCAGGATTAAGCAAAGACCAGATTTCAACAGGTACTAAAGCGGTACTTAAAGGCAATGCAATTTTGGAAGACAGTCGCACAGGCAACAGTGTCTGGGAAGAAAAAATAATTCAGGTAAAACTTGCTGAGTCTGAAGGGAATCAAATTGAGAATGCTTCCAGTTTGACGCTTTCAGGAAACATTCGTGAATTAATCAATCGATTTGCACAAAAACTTTATGACCGCATCTTTACTAATTTTTAAGCCGGATCTTTTAGAAACATGAAATAAATTCTAGAAAAATCTTTTCTGCTCTGGGAAATAATGTATAATGAAGGGTTAATTCAATAACTTTTTAATGCATTCTTCTTGGAGAAAATTAGGATGCGGGCAAAACAGCTGGAAAAAATTAAAGTCCGTTTGGAGGAAATGCAAGCGGAGATTCTGGGTGAGTCTGAAGAAACAGTACACGGTATGCAGGAAGAAAGTACTCTCTATCCTGATCCCAACGACCGTGCTTCACTCGAAACAGAACATATCAACAATTTGCGTATTCGTGATCGTGAACGGAAACTTCTTACAAAGGTTGAAGAAGCTCTTGAGCGCGTTGAAAATAAAACATTTGGATATTGCGAGAATTGCGGAAAAGAAATCGGTGCGGAGCGATTGCTGATTCGACCTGTGACAACATATTGCATAGTATGCAAAGAATCCCTGGAAGCTGCAGAGGATAAAATCTGAATTTGATCTGAATCTGCTCAGGCAGCAGTTAACTTCAATAAAATCCAATACAAATAAAAAGGCGAGTCAACTCTGAGAGATGGCTCGCCTTTTTTATTATAAAGGTTTCTGGATGGAATTTACATCATTCCGCCCATTCCGCCCATTCCACCCATATCCGGTGATGGAGGCATACCGGCTGCAGGTTTTTCTTCCGGAATTTCATGGACTCCTGCTTCAGTGGTCAACAGCAAACCGGCCACAGATGCGGCATTCTCTAAAGCTGTTCGGACGACTTTAGTAGGATCAATAATTCCTGCGGTCATCATGTCCACATAGGATTCGGACTGAGCATCAAATCCTTCATTTGTGCTGCTTGCCTTAACCTTGTCGACTATCAATGCACCTTCAAGTCCGGCATTGGCTACAATCTGGCGCAGTGGAACTTCAAGTGCCTTTAGAACAATTTCTGCACCAACTTTCTGGTCAGTCTGCTTAATTTCCTTAACAGTCTTAGTAACACTGTCTATTGTACGAAGCAAAGCTACACCGCCACCTGGAACAATACCTTCCTCAACTGCGGCTCTAGTAGCGTGTAAAGCATCCTCCACTCGTGCTTTCTTTTCCTTCATTTCGACTTCGGTTGCAGCACCAACATTGATTACTGCGACACCACCGGCCAATTTCGCTAAACGTTCCTGAAGTTTTTCACGATCATAATCAGATGTTGTGTCTTCAATCTGGGAGCGGATTTGACCTATGCGTGACTTTATACTTTCACTATCGCCTGAACCGTCAATTACAGTAGTGTTATCTTTGTCAATTACTACAGACTTTGCTTGTCCAAGCTTGGCAAGTGTCAGGTCTTCGAGTTTCATTCCCATATCTTCAGAAACCACTACACCTCCAGTCAGGATAGCCAGGTCTTCCAGCATTGCTTTACGACGATCACCGAAACCAGGAGCCTTAACAGCAGCACATTTCAGTGTTCCGCGTATTTTATTCACAACAAGTGTTGCCAGTGCTTCACCTTCAATATCTTCTGCAATTAGCAGGAATGGATTGCCTGTTTTTGCGATTTGCTCAATTGCAGGCAGTATATCCTTCATGTTGCTGACCTTTTTTTCCACCAGAATGATGTAAGGATCTTCAAGAGTAACTTCCATCCTGTCTGCATCAGTGACGAAATACGGAGAGAGATAACCTCTATCAAATTGCATTCCTTCAACTACTTCCAGACTTGTTTCAGCACTTTTTGCCTCCTCAATGGTAATAACACCGTCTTTACCGACTTTTTCCATTGATTCTGAAATAATGTCACCGATTGTGGAATCATTATTTGCTGAAATAGTTCCCACTTGAGCAATTTCTTTGGAACCAGTTACTGACTTGGAGATATTGTGCAGTTGCTTTGTTACAGCTTTTACCGCCTGTTCAATACCCCGCTTGAGGTCCATGGGATTTGCTCCGGCAGCAAGGTTCCGATGACCTTCGGTAACAATCGCTTGTGCCAATACTGTAGCGGTGGTTGTACCATCACCTGCCACATCAGAAGTTTTGGACGCTACTTCCTTAACCATTTGAGCGCCCATATTTTCCAGTTTGTCTTCCAATTCAATTTCTTTTGCAACCGTCACACCGTCTTTGGTAACAAGAGGAGCACCAAAAGACTTGTCTAAGAGAACATTCCTCCCTTTTGGTCCCAGAGTTACCTTGACCGCATTTGAAAGGGAATTCACCCCTTTAAGCAGTTTCTCTCGGTTTTCTGCCGCAAAAATTACTTGCTTTGCCATACCTTTTCTCTAATTGTAATGTTAATGATTTCTGTTTTTTTTTACTTAAGCCAATACCCCGAGGATGTCGTCTTCACGCATGATCAAGTAATCCTCGCCATCGACTTTAACATCTGTTCCTCCATATTTGCTGAACAAAATTTTGTCGCCTTTTTTCAATCCCATTTCTTGAACGGAACCATTATCGAGACGCTTGCCAGGGCCGACTGCGACCACTTCACCTTCTTGAGGCTTTTCTTTGGCGGTATCCGGAATAATTATTCCGGTAGCTGTTGTTTCTTCAGCTTCGACGCGCTTAACCAGCACGCGGTCCTGTAAGGGACGAATCATATTTCTCCTTTTAGGAATAATTTATTTATTAAATTGAGCTTCAGCAACAATGAGCGTATGCTGAGCCGTTTAAGTGAATCAGTAATTCTGAATTATTTTTCACGAATTGAATTAAACAATTCATGTTATAGCAAAAATTTGTTCATTGCAAGAAAAAAATAGCACTCGATACAGAGTAGTGCTAATTATTAAAATTTTTCTGATATTTCTTACCGCAAAAGTTTTATACAGTTAATCTTTTTATCTAATATAATATACTGATAATATTAAATAAATCTTAGTTTTAATGATAAAAATCAATGGATGAAAAAGTAGATCAACTACAGATCAGGCTGGGGAAGCTTGAAAAAATTCGTGAGCTGGGAACAGAGCCTTATCCATACTCTTTTGAGCAAAGCCACACACTTTTAGAGGTAATGGATCAGGCAGATGAACTGCTTGAAAATCAGCAAAATATAACAATTGCTGGACGCATGCTGGCAGTCAGAGGCAAAGGTAAAACCAGTTTCTGCAACATTCAGGCTCAACACAAGCGCCTGCAGGTATATGTAAGGCTTGACGTTGTCGGTGAATCTGTGTTCGAAATGTTTAAGCTGTTTGATATAGGCGACCATCTAGGTGTATCCGGCTCATTAATGCGGACCAACACAGGAGAACTTACTTTACGAGCAAGCAAAGTCGAATTACTGGCTAAATCTATTCGGCCCTTGCCAATACCAAAAGTTCAGGAAAAGGATGGTCAACGGATTGTTTACGACGAAGTAACAGACAAAGAATTTCGCTATCGTCAGCGCTATGTAGACTTGATTTTAAATCCCCATGTTGCAGAAGTTTTCCGCAAGCGTGCTCTTATTTTTCAGACTATTCGAAACTATTTGCTGGAAGAGGATTTTTTAGAAGTAGAGACTCCAACCCTTCAGTCAGTTTATGGAGGGGCAAATGCCACCCCTTTTGTTACACATCACAAGGCGCTTGATCAGCAGTTTTTTCTGCGTATTTCAAATGAACTTTACCTAAAGCGCCTGATTGCGGGAGGGTTTGATGCGGTATTTGAATTTGTTAAGGATTTCAGGAATGAAGGGATTGACCGTACACACAATCCTGAATTTTCAGCGCTGGAATTTTATCAGGCATATGTTGATTACAACCAGATAATGCATCATACAGAAAAAATTTGTGAACGCTGTGCGCTGGCAGTGAATGGAAAAACACAATTCGAATATGAAGGTAAGACTATAGACATGAAAGCTCCTTGGCCTCGTTTAACCATGCTGGAAGCCATTAACAAAATAGGCTCAATTCCCTTTCATTCAATGAGCGATTCTGACGTGCAGCTTTTGCTTGAACAGAACGGCTGGGAACTTGAAGGAGATTACAATCGTGGATTGGCAACTCAGCTTGTGTTTGAAAAAACGTGTGAAGATCAGCTAGTTCAGCCAACTTTTATAACCGACCATCCCAGGGAAACAAGTCCGCTATGTAAGCAAAACCGTCAGAATCCGGAGTTAATTGAAAGGTTTGAAGCATTCATCAACGGCTGGGAAATAGCCAACGCATATTCGGAACTGAATGATCCGGTTATTCAGCGCGGACTAATGGAAGAGCAGGTGGAACGCGGTAGAGGAGGAGAAAAGGATACTCATCCTCTTGATGAAGATTTTCTGCGTGCAATGGAGTATGGAATGCCACCTATGGGAGGAGTTGGATTTGGAATCGATCGAATAGTGATGCTTCTAACGGGACAATCTACCATTCGTGACGTTATTTTCTTTCCAACCATGCGTACTGAATCTTAGGAGGTCATATGCCAAACACAATGTTTGAAAAATCTAAGGAACAAAATGACAGTCTTTCAGTTTCAGATTTAGATTTTGAAAAATTTTCCGGACTGCTTCCTGTTATTGCCCAGGACCAGGGATCAGGCAGAGTTTTGATGCTGGCTTATGCAAATCGTGAAGCAGTCCTGAAAACACAGGAAACCGGTTATGCGCATTACTGGTCACGGTCAAGGAATACACTCTGGAAAAAAGGGGAAAGTTCCGGACATGTTCAGGAAATCACGGAGGTTCTGGTGGATTGCGATGAAGATACTCTGCTATACAAAGTCTTTCAAACCGGACCTGCCTGCCATACTGGTGCACCGAGCTGCTTTTTCAGGAAATTACAGACTAAACCAAGCGGTAAATGATCATGAACTGGGATATTCAAATCAATGAAGAAATAGATTTGCTGCGTGAAACCATACGCCAGTTTGCAGAAAAGAATATTGCTCCCATTGCAGATGAAATTGATCGAAACAATGAATTCCCACAGCATTTATGGACTGAACTGGGAAAACTAGGTCTTCTTGGGATCACTGTCCCTGAAAATTATGGAGGCTCAGGAATGTCTTATTTAGCAAATTTAATTGCGGTTGAGGAAATTTCAAGAGCATCTGCTTCAGTAGGTTTGTCGTATGGGGCACATTCAAATTTATGCGTAAATCAGCTCCTGCTTAATGGTAATGATCAGCAGAGGGAGAGATTTCTTCCCAAGCTCTGCAGTGGTGAAAATGTGGGAGCATTGGCAATGTCCGAAGCGGAAGCAGGGTCTGATGTGGTTGGATCAATGGCATGTCATGCTGAAAGGCGAGGGGACTTTTGGGTTGGAAATGGCACAAAAATGTGGATTACAAACGGTCCTGATGCAGATGTTCTGATAGTCTATATGCGCACGGCTCCCAAAGATCAAGGATCAAAAGCAATGACAGCATTTATCATTGAAAAATCAATGAAAGGATTTTCAACTTCAAAGAAACTGGACAAGCTTGGAATGCGAGGTTCCAACACATGCGAGCTTGTTTTTGAAGACTGTGAAATTCCACAGGAAAATGTAATCCTCGAAGTTAACCATGGTGTAAAGGTGCTTATGAGCGGGCTTAATTTCGAGAGAGTTGTGCTTTCCGGAGGACCAATCGGAATAATGCAGGCCGCGATGGATTTGGTTCTGCCTTATTTGCATGAACGCAAACAGTTTGACAGACCAATTGGAACGTTTGAGCTGATGCAGGGGAAAATTGCAGACATGTACACCGCACTGCAGTCTTCCAGGGCCTATTGCTATCATGTTGCACAAAATTGCGGCAAGGACCAGGTTTCACGGATAGACACCTCTTCCTGCTTATTATTTGCTTCAGAAAATGCAGTTAAGGTTTCCCTGGAGGCAATTCAGGCCTTGGGTGGAAACGGTTATATTAATGATTATCCGGCAGGCAGGCTTCTTCGTGACGCTAAACTTTACGATATAGGTGCAGGCACCAATGAAATCAGAAGAATGCTGATCGGAAGAGAACTGTTTGACAAGTCATTCACTTAGTGAAAATAAAAATGATATGAAGTGATTTGAAAAAGGTCTGAAACTCAAGTTATTACCTTCTAGGCAAAGTGATAAAATTGTCATGGCAGTACTTTCATAAATTATGAATTTTGCACCTGCAACAATTATTTGCCATCAACCCTGCTGTTGAACTCAATTATTAATTCATCAATTTTTGTTGCAGAGGAAAAAATATTTTTCCAGTATGACTCATGTTCATACCATTGCCGGTTTAACTCTTCCATTTCCCTTCCCTGCTGTTCAATCCAGGTGAAATATTTGAGGTTATGAATCCTTTTCTTTTCATAATGAGTAAGTTCAAGCATATTTTCTATGCCAGTGTCCATCAGCAGCTGAAAGTCCTTGTGAGCATCAATCTCTGTGTAATCCCCCCGTTCCAAGGTCAATTCCTCAAGACGCGAGCCGTAAAGTTCCATTGAGTCAGTTAGGATTGTCACAACATAATCATCCTCTGTCAGTTCATAGTATTTGGCGAATTTAATGGAACTGATAATATTTGCTATGCAGGAAATACCCAATGAGTCCAATTGCTCTGCAAATCCAGGGTCAACTCCGTAATGTGTAAGGCATTCCCTGCCGGCAGATTCGTTAAAAAGTCTCAGCATCCTGATGGCAACCTCGTCATCAACAGCCATCACCATGTCTGTATTTTTGCAGTCATGAATCCAGGGCACATGCTTGTCCCCTATACCTTCAATTCGATGGTCACCAAACCCGTTGTTCAATAATGTAGGACACTGCAGTGCTTCCGAAACAGCCAGCCTGGATCTAGGAAATTTATTTTTGAGATAATATGCAAAAGCCATCGATCCAGCTGAACCTGATGCACATACTCCTCCAGCTAATCTGCTGTTGGGGCCCATCTCCATCCTGAGTGCTTCTTCAGCTGCAGGTCCTGTTACCATGTAATGCCAGAGAAGATTGCCGAACTCTTCAAACTGGTTGAAGATCAGGATGTCATCCCTGGTATTTTTAAGCTCAATGCATTTGTCAAAAATTTCCTTCACATTACTTTCACTTCCCGGAGTAGTAATTATTTCACCTGCTATATTCTTCAGCCAATCAAAACGCTCACGGGACATGTTTTCAGGCAAAATCGCAATGGAATCACATCCCATCAATGAAGAAACATATGCCCCGCCTCTGCAGTAATTACCAGTGGACGGCCAGACAGCCTTAGTTTCTGAAGGGGAGAATTGTCCGGTAGTCAGAGTCGGAATCAGGCAGCCGTATGTCGCTCCAACTTTGTGAGCACCTGTTGGAAACCACTTACCTGTAAGAGCGATTATATTAGCCCTTACGCCAGATAATTCACTGGGAATAACCATATAATTAACATTGCCGAATCCACCCCCATTGGAAACAGGTTCATTTTTCCAGGTGATTCTGAACAAATTATTCGGATCAGTTTCCCACAAACTTATTTTTTTTAAATTATCCTTAATTTCATCAGGGACTAAGTCAGGATTCTGCATTTGTGAGAATGTGGGAAGTTTGATTTTCCTTTCCCTGCAATGCTGTACATTTTGCTTAATTTTTTCTTCATTTTTTGTAAGGTCAATCATAATTTTCTTTTGAAAGTTAGGATGTTAGCAGATGAAAACTAATTAAGTTCATCAAGTGAATTAATGGTTTTGCTGGGTGTCACTATGTTTTTTGATGCTGAGTTTATATCTTTAAGTCCGTTCCCTGTAAGCAGAACCACACAAGTTGAGTTTGGATCGAGTTTATTTTTCTGCTTGAGAAATCCCGCGTAGGCCGCGGCCGCAGCAGGCTCTGAAAAAAGTCCACAGCTTGAGGACAATTCTTTTTGTGCAGAGAGAATTTCTTCGTCGTTCAATGTTATGCAATGACCACCGTATGTTTTAAGATTTTTCAGTGCAAGATAGCCGTTACTTGGCGTATCCACGGAAATTGAATCTGCGACAGTTTCTGCAGGCTGTTCCTGAAATTCTCCTGAAGACATTGCCCTGAAAATGGCAGAACTTCCGGAAGCCTGAATTGCATGAATTTCTGGCATTCTGGGAATTTGTTTAAGCTGAAGCAGATCCCGAAATCCTTTATACAATCCGGACAAAATTACTCCGTCTCCAACACTGACGAATACATGATCCGGTACTCTGTCCAGCTGGTTGAATATTTCAATAGACACAGTTTTCTTGCCCTCAATGGTCATTGGATTATAAGCAGTGTTGCGATTCATTCCTCCAAACATATTTGAATATTGAAGTGAAAGTGCAAATGCCTGATCGTAATTTTTCTCGGCAAGTACCAGATCTGCACCATATTGCAGAGACTGTATCATTTTTGCGGGTGGTGCACTCTTTGGTAAAAAGAGCTTAACTTTCAGTCCAGCAGCAGCTCCAACTCCTGCCATTGAAGATCCAGCATTTCCTGTGGAAGCAACTACAACTTCATCTATGCCGTTTTTTCTGGCAAATGCTGCCACTAGCAGGGAAGCTCTGTCCTTCAATGATCCTGTAGGATTCAGTCCGTCGTCTTTAAAATACAACTCAGGAAAGTCATGTTTCTTCAAGAGTCTTACAGGATGCCAGAGGGGTGTATTACCTACAGGGATATCCGGAAAAAATTCCCGTTCAACCGGTAAATAATCCAGCGGATCATCGCTTATAGGTGTACCGTTTAATTCTACTTCCAGCACACCTTTCAGGGGCTGTCCCTTTTTTTGCCCTGGTTCGCATTCAGGACACAGCATCAGCTCCGGTGTGATTTCATATTTGGCGTCACACTGGCTGCATTTGTAGTCAAATGTAAGCAAGGAATTTTTTTATCTTGTGCAAATTTGAGGTGTTTTCAGGTTTTTTTACTGAGTTCAGCTTATAAAATTTGCTCTCAAATCACGAGAGTTAAATTGGACAGATTACTGAATTTTACTTGCAGAATAACTGAACTCCAGTTTTTGAAAAGGAAGGACTTCCTCAAGTTCTTCAATCAATTCTGGTGTGAAATCGATTCTTTCTTCAGGAGTGATCTGTACTGTAGCGGATTCCGGAGTTTCTATTGAGAAAGAAAATATTTTGTTTCCGGCATATTTCTGCAATATGTTCCTTAGCAGATTCATAGACTCTTGTTTAAATGTTTCCGGTCCAAATTGTATCAGCATTTTGCTTGCTTCTTCTTCCCTGATCTTTGAGAGAGGCCTTATATTTTCCGTGTATAAGCTTATATCTTCCTCACGATGATTCACTCTCCCTGTTACCATAAGAGGCTCATCTCTTTCAAGTAAATCAGCTGTTTTTTCGTAAACACTTGCGAAAACAGGGAACTCTATTGTACCTCTCATATCTTCCAGGGTGACGATGGCATATTTTTCGTTTTTTTGGTTGAGGCGAATAATATTGTTAACTACAGTACCTATCAATGATATCTTTTCTTTTTCAGGGTGAGCACCATCCTTTAATTTTGAGGTTGTTGTGGCCAGCGATTTTATTTCTGATGAAAAGCTGTCCAGTGGGTGTCCAGATACATAAAATCCCAATGCGTCTTTTTCCTGATTGAGACGTTCCCGTTTAGGCCAGTTTCTGACCTGCGGAAACTCAAGCCTGGTTTCGGTTGCTTTTACATCACTTGAATCCAATAATTCAAACAAAGAAGTTTGTGATGCATCTTCCGCACGTTGAAATTCCTGAGCCAAGTGAAATGCACCATCCATTGCTGCAACAAGCTGGGCTCGATTATCATGAAGTGAATCAAACGCTCCACATTTTACAAGGGTTTCAAACATTCTTCGATTTACTTCATTCAAATTCACTTTCTTCATGAATTCCATGAAATCTTTAAGTTGCCCGTGTTCATTTCGTACTTTTAAAATCGCATCAACTGCTTTTCCACTAACATTCTTCACTGCATTCATCCCAAATCGTATAACTTCAACTCTCGCTTCCTGACGCAGCCATGAAACGATTGCGGATTGTGGACTTAAATCCAGAGTTGCCGTGGAATTCTCTGCAGACTCTGAGTTTTTGGCAAATGCTGCCAAAAAATCTTCCTCATGCTTGAAATCTCTATTTTTCAGCTTTTTCATTGATACCCGTATTGGCTCCAGCCATTCTGAAGGTATATCATCCAAAACAGGTATCTTGCCTGCAAAGTCTCTTTCAAAATGTGCAATAGTTCTTTCAGTAATCCTGAATTCTGCCGGTGCAACAGTAAAATGCTTAGTGCTGTGATTGACATCAGGCGGTAAAACCCTGATACCCATGGTCTTGCATTCACTGATATAATTTATGATATTGTCCTGGTTGTTGATCGAGCCATTAAATAATGCGGCCATCAGCTGCACAGGATAGTGAGCCTTGAGAAAAGCAGTTTGATAGGAAATTAATCCGTATGCAACACTGTGGGATTTGTTAAAACCGTATCCGGAAAAATAATTTATCGTGTCAAATATTTCATTAGATTTTTCTTCCGGGGTGCTTGTTTGTGGGCACAAACTCACAAAATTTTGGTTATTTAGACAACCTTCCACAAATTGGGTACGTTGTTCAGCCAATATTTCAGGGGACTTTTTGCCGATCGCTCTGCGCAGTAAATCTGCCTGACCCAGCGAAAATCCTGCCAGGACCTGTACGCATTGGATTATCTGTTCCTGGTAAACAAGTACACCATATGTTTCCCTTAAAATGTCTTCCATCAGCGGGTGTGGATAAACTACTTTTTTGCGTCCATGCTTACACTGTACATAGTCCTCGACCATTCCTGAACCTAAAGGTCCGGGACGATATAGAGCCAGAATGGCTACAATGTCTTCAAAAGATGAGGGCTGCATGTTTGCCACCAGCCGCTTCATTCCTGAAGATTCAAGCTGGAAAACTCCAACTGTGTTTCCACTGCAAAGCAAATCGAACGTAAGCCTGTCATCCATCATTATATGAGTGATATCAATATTTGCTGAATCGGGACGGCTTTTTCTAATTAAATCAAGTGTATAATCAATGGTGGATAGGTTCTGCAAGCCGAGGAAATCAAACTTTACTGCTCCCTGGTCTTCGGCGTATTTCATTGGATACATTGACTGCAATGTCCCGTCTTTCCCGGTACATACAGGCATCACATCACGAATATCCTTGTCCATGATTATCACCCCTGCTGCATGGGTTCCCAGATGAGTGTTCAAATCCTCAAGTTGCCTGCTGAAAGTAATCAGTTTTTTTTCATTTTCACTGCCATCTGTTGCAAGAGATGACAATTCAGGCACTTTATCCAGTGCATCATCAAGTGTGATATTCAAATCATTTGGGACTAACTTTGCAATTTTGTCTGCATGGGAATATGGGAAATCCAACACTCTTGCCACACCCCTCACAACTGCTTTTGCTTTCAGCGACCCAAAGGTAGAAATCTGGCAGACATTTTTTTCACCATATATCTGACGAACATGCTCGATTACCTTATCTCTGCCATCAACATCAAAATCAATGTCAAAGTCAGGAAGATTGACACGGTAAGGATTTAAAAAACGCTCAAAAAGAAGTCCATGGCTCAACGGATCTATATCCGTAATCAGAAGAGCGTATGCCACAAGAGAACCTGCTCCTGAACCGCGCCCTGGCCCCACTGAAACACCGTTTTCCTTAGACCATTTTATAAATTCTGAAACAATCAAAAAATAACCCGGGAACTCCATCTGGATTATTACTTCAAGCTCAAAGCGTAAACGTTCATCGTACGGCTTGCGAAATTCCTCAAATGAACATTCCGGCGTGTAGAGTTCAAAAAGTTTCTTCAGGCGATTTTCCAGTCCTGTTTCAGACTCATTGCGCAGCTTCAATTCAAGTGTTTCATCCTCTTTAGTGGAGATTTGCGGAAGGAAAATTTTATTGTTTTCCAGTGACAGCTCACACTGTTCAGCTATTTTACTCGTATTATCCAGAGCAATCACTGGAAGTTCAGCAAATGCGGACAGCATTTCATCAGGACTTTTTAAGTATCTCTGGTTACCCAGCATAGGAGGCACACCTTCATCGGTAACTCTGAGCTGCAATCCCATCAGCCACAGAATGTATTGTGCTTCCGCTTCCTCCTCAGTGAGGTAGAAACAATCGTTTGTACCTGCTAATGGAATATCTAATTCATCTCCAAGAATGACTAACTGCTCATTCAGTGCCTGTTGCTCCGGCATTCCTGTATTTTGCAGTTCAATATAATAACGGCCAGCAAAAAGATCCCGATACCAGATCGCAGTACGGCGGGCGTCATCCATGCGTCCGTTATGCAGAAAGCGATTAATTTGACTGTTCATTCCGCCACTAAGTGCAATCAAACCTTCATTATATTTTTCAAGTAATTGATAGTTTATGCAGGGGGTGCCATTGACTTTTCCCTCTGTGTAGCTGAGGCTCAGCATGAAACTAAGGTTTTGATAACCCGCACGATTTAGACACAGTAATTGAACCTGGCCCGGGGAGGTTTTTCTTCTTCCGTAGCTGTTTAGCTCCTGTTGTGATTCTTCTTCAGCAACTGATGCACCAACACCAATTATTGGCTTCAGGTTTGCTCCTTTCATAGCATGATAGAATTCTATTGCACCAAACATGTTGCCATGATCGGTTATCGCACATGACTCATAACCTTTTTCCTTCAGGGCTGCTGCCAGATCTTTAATTCGTATTGCTCCCTCAAGAAGGGAATATTGAGTGTGGAGATGAAGGTGGGTAAACATTTATCAACAGACTGATTTTGGTATCTTGAACAGCATGAATACTACAGGATATTATTTTTTCGAGCAAGAATTTACGGCATTAAAAACTTTAATTATTTTTATATGCTGAATTTGTAATCGAAGTCAGTACATTTCCGTAAAAGCAACTGAGTACGCATAAAATCTGACAATAAAAAGTTGTTAAATTAGCTCTCATGAGTTACTCTGTGCGGCAGTTAAAGACCCATTACTTTTGGGGAATTTTATATTTTCCCAAAGAATTGAATATAGAAAGATTTGATGATGCTCAATTATTATCGTCCTGACAATCTTAATGACGGGCTTGTTGCCTTGAGCGAGAATTCATGGACTTTGCTGGCCGGAGGAACTGATTTCTATCCGGCAAGAGTTGGGAAACATCTCAATGAAAAAGTCATGGATTTGACCGGGATCAGGGAATTACGTTCCATCAGGGAAACTGAGGATCAGATATATATTGGGGCATTGACAACCTGGACCGACATAGTTAATGCAAAACTTCCTGAGGCATTTGAAGGTTTAAGAAAAGCGGCAAAAACAATTGGAGGTGTTCAAACCCAGAACGCTGGAACAATTTGCGGTAATATTTGCAATGCCTCTCCTGCAGCTGACAGCGTACCAAATTTGATGGCTCTTGATGCAAAAGTTCAATTGATGTCTGTTAAGGAAACAAGGATGCTTCCACTGGAAGAGTTTATTCTGGGAAATAGAAAAACAGCCAGAAAGAGTGATGAATTCGTGACTGGACTTATAATTCCGCATCCCGGTAAAGATGCAAGGGGGAATTTTGAAAAATTGGGATCCAGAGCATTTCTGGTTATATCAATTGCCATG
>ERZ651768.924-NODE-924-length-21813-cov-3.737072_pt1 | contig 21813 bp, 21 predicted proteins | sample MGYA00514754_ERZ651768 | MGnify/ENA metagenome assembly ERZ651768
GGGGTATTGGGAAGTTAGTACACAGAACTCAGCATCGGATGTGCCACCCACACTTGTATGTTGTGCAAATATTTTTGGAAAATAATTTGATGCCTGTGTTAAATGATGCAAGAAAGGCATGACGAGTTTGCCTTTTACAGTGTGATGAATCACATTTTTATCGAGAGATTCGACTTGAATGGCAATAATATTCCGTTTTTTATTGTCAGGTATATGAACTGTAAAATTGGATTCTGGGATTTCTAATGCAAGCCCTGGGTTTTTATTTATACGGTATAGATCAAGTCCGTATGTCCAAAGAAAACCAAAATACACTACACTACCTTTATGATCGGTACTTTCAAAACGAATTTCTGTGTAGACGTCCCACCGGGAAAATGGCTCGTTGTATCTTTTGGCGGAATTGAGTGGACTTTGTGTTGAGGCATAATAATGAAATACTTGTAAGAATAGCCACATACAGGTGAAAAATGATACTGCTGGAATTCGTTTTATGATTGAAATTTTCTGTGATTTTTTGAAAAAGAAAATTCCTGCTATAAACGATATCAAATAGATACCATCAAACCAGCGGATCAATAACAATATTTGAGACCCAAGTACAGGTAGGAATCCTATATTTAACAGTGTACCAAGATGCATAGTGGAACCAAAGTATCTGAAGTTGAGTAAATTAACCCAAAGCAATAGGAGAAAAACACCCACACCAAAAATCCGCAGCCAGTAATTTTGGAATATGGAAAAGAGCAACAGGCTAAAATTTGTTAAAGCAACAATAGAAAAAATGATACGTAAAACATTAAATCCAACAAATTCTACAATTTCAAGCAGGAAAAATGTTTGCGCAGCAATTATACCAAAAAGGCCCAAAATGTGCACATTTTCAAAGGTGGATTTAAATAACGCAGCTATGTAAACAATTATCCTTTGTTGCTTCATAGAATTATCATATCATTAAAGTGTATTAATTTTGTTGAAGATTACAGATTATATCCTGAAACAATATAGTCAAATATGAAAATTTTATACATCGCACCAGAAAATACAGTAGGCACATTAAGTCTTTGGAAGGAGGCTCATGAAGCCCGGGGCAATGAATGCACATTCATTACCTTATATCGAACTAAGCACGATTATGATCCGGGAATTTGCCTAAACCTCCCGCTGGTGAAAGCAAATCCTTGGTATATGCAAGGTCGCCATCGATATTATCAGCTTGCTAGAGGTGGAAAGGGCGATTATCAGGAAAAAGAAGGCTGTCCACCAGAATGGAAACCGAATTCATTTTTTGAAAAGAAATATTTCCAGTTTCGCGATTGGTTATGGAGTTTTACGATTGAACCAGCCATTATAGAATTGGGGCTACATGACTACGATGTCTATCATTTGGATTGGGGCTTGGAATTTTATCGGGACGGACGGTTTGTGAAAAAACTGAAAGCGGAAAAGAAACCGGTTGTGTGTACATACCATGGTCAGGATCTTCGCACCAGGGGTGTTATACCCACTATTGATAAAGTAAGCAGTTTAAATGTGACCAGTGAACTGGATTTGTTAATAAAACACCCAGACATATACTATCTGTTCCTGCCTTTTGATACAAAACAGCATAATCCATCTTTCAAAATAAATGAAACCATTCGCATATGTCACAGTCCTACAGACCGGTATTATAAAGGCAGTGAAACGATTATTCCTGTTTGTGAAGAGTTAGCTGAAAAAAACAATGTTGAGTTTATTTTGATTGAAAACATGCCTCACAGTGAAACCCAAAGAATTAAACAGTCATGTGATATTTTAATTGACCAGGTCCATAACCGAGGCGGCTGGGGGTATGGCATGAATTCTGTGGAAGCCCTTTCTATGGGTCTATGCTGTGTGACGGAACTGGTTGATGAATATGTTGAGTTTATCCCTGACCATCCATTTGTAAATGTAAATGGAGACAATCTAAAAAAAATGCTAATAGACCTGATCGCAAGTCCGGATAAAGTTATAGAACATAGAAAAAAAAGCCGGGAGTGGGTTATCACCCATCATGATATGCACAATACAGCAGATGTTTTATACGGCTATTACAAAGAACGGGGTATAGCTTGAACAAGTCACCTACAATAGATATTGTCGTCCCCTGTTACAACGTTGCGTATATTGTTGAGCATTGTGTAAGCAGTTTACTCAAACAGTCCTACAGTGAAAATGCGATTACTATTTATTTGGTCAATGATGGTTCTTCAGATACAACCGGAGAAATTTTGGAATCATTTTCATATCATCAACATGTCAAGATTATTCATAATGAAAAAAATAGAGGTTTGTCTGCTACCCGTAACTCAGGGATACAGGCGGGAGATGGAGAAGTCATTTGTTTTCTGGACAGCGATATGACGGTTAATTCTGATTGGGTTTCTGCTCATCTAAACATATTAGGTAAAAATAATATAGTCGGTGTTCTCGGTGATTCCCATTTACCAGAGGGGCAACAGCCCAATAAGCTTGATCGCTATTTGTATGATTCACGTAGAGGTGCACGCTGTTTTGGAGAAGGAATCCCGATTCGATTTTCACATTTTTTATTTAATAACACATCCTTAAAGCGCTCAGTGTTTGATGTTATAGAACTTTTTGATGAAAATATTACTTCTTATGGGGGTGAAGACACCGAGTTGGCAATTCGACTTTGGGAAGAATATCCAGATGGGTTGCGTTTTTCATTTTCAGCTGTTTGTGAACATCATCACTCCCGAGAATTAAATGAATTTTGTAATTCCATGTATCAATACGGAAAGACTAATCTTCCGTCGTTATTAGAACAGTTTCCCCAGTATTCAGCAGAGTTAGGGGGGGAATGGATAAAATCGATGAAAGGGTATATACTGTTCAATCCGATTATGCGCTGGGTTGTGTCAAAATCACGTCATATTTTTAGCAGTTATTGGTTATCAAGGTATCAAGTCATCGACGCAGTGATTCGCGGAGCAAGGTCAGTTTCTCATCGGTAACACAGAATTATTTCCCGAAATTTTCTTATTTAATAAAAAATGTTGATAAATATCGAATTGTGCTTAAATTCAAGCGATTAGAAGATATATAACTCAAATCTTAATAATGAATTAATGACAAAACGGGGGCTCAGTGCCTCCTTTTTTACTAATAACCAAACCAAGGAGGAACATCATGGCTGATGTGAGTTCAACTGTCAATAATGTCGTCGCTGGAATCGTAGGTCTTGTTAAAGGCTTAATTGTATTCTTTGTGTTTGCTAACATTCTATACTCAACGGGTTTCGATCCTGTTGGTGGTGTAGTTGATTTGGTAAATACATTCCTGGATGGCGGACTAGCTGGATTGTTAGCGCTGCTATTTCTCGTATCAATGGTATAATTAACAGGATGATTTTAACAGGGTTCCTTTTGTGAAATTGGAACCCTGTATCCTGTTAACGTCATCATAGGAGGAAATATGAGTGCTTTCGACAGCGTAAATGAATGGATAGCCAAAATAACCGACCTGCTTAAAACGCTGGTGGTCCTCGGCATCATCATAGGAATTCTGTTTGATGATCCATTTGGCGTGATTGCGGGAGTTGGTAGAATAATGGGACAATTTGGTGACGCGGGTCTTGCTGGCCTGTTGGCCCTAATTTTTCTCGTTGCTATGTACAACAAAAAATAATCCACAACCAAATATCCATTTGACTTACTGCGCCCCGCGAGCCGGGGCGTAGTTGTTTATACATACTCCTATTTGTAAACTTTTCATTATTAATTTTGCTATATTCTTTAACTTTATTAGAATAATTTTCCGCCTATGTTTAAATATAATAAAACCCTAATTCTTTTTTTCTTTTTGAGTGCCAACCTATCAGCAACAATCCTCGTTGTTAATAGTGTGGATCAAAAAGAAAATGAGCTGCAGGTATTAGACAATACAAAAGCATCTTATGTATCTGCTAAAGATCTATCTAAAGTTCTGACCTCACGATCACCGTATGTCAACAAAGAACGCATGAAAATGGTTCTATATTTTTCCGATACACGAATAAAAATTACCAGTAATTCCAGTTTTGTCCTTGTAGATGAAGAAGTATATCATATGCCAATCCATGCCAAGGATGTTGGAGATGATATTTTCCTTCCCGCTGTACCTATTTTTAATATTTTAAAACAAACTGTTTTACCCGGTTTATCCTATGATCCCATTAAGCAGCGGCTGGATATTGATGTTATTGCATTCAACATCACCGATCTTAATATAGAGCAAAAAGCCAATGGAACGATTCTTACTGTATATACCCGCGAACAGTTTAATGATGGTCACATTAGTTCATTTGAGCATGAAAATGGTTGGTTTTACATAACCGTCCAAGATGGGATTGTAGATACAACTAAAATAAATAAATCTGATACACGTGGAGTTATCGCTAAAGTTACAGCAAACCAGTTTGCTCAATCTGCGCAACTGGCTTTTCGTTTGCGATCAGAGATTATCGGCTATGAAGTTCTCCAAAGTTCTGATCCCAATGCTATTGTTATTACTTTGCGCACTCCATTTGATAAAAGCGCAGACCGGATTCGAAAACTTCGTAATCGTTGGCAACTTGATATAGTAGTATTAGATGCTGGCCATGGTGGAAAAGATGGTGGTACCATAGGTAAAAGTGGAACAAGAGAAAAAGATATTGTATTAGATATCACCAAACGATTGGGCATGCTGTTAGAGAAAAAAACCAATATTAAAGTCGTTTATACCCGTGAAGAAGATGTATTTATTCCACTGTGGAAGAGAACGAACAAAGCTAATGTAAGCAATGGCAAAATATTTGTTAGTATTCATGCAAACGGAAATCCTAATCGAACAGCTAGAGGTTTTGATGTTTTTCTGCTGAATGAGAGTAAATCAGATGACGCCATTGAGCTGGCATCACGGGAAAATGCCGTAATTAAACTAGAAGAACATAGTGGGGATCGGTATAAGGAATTAACTGGTGAAAACCTAATAATGGCTACAATGGCACAATCCATGTTTGTAAAGGAAAGCGAGGTGCTGGCTGACTTGATTCAGCATGAACTGGGCAACCGGCTGGACTCACCTAATCGTGGTGTAAAACAAGCGGGCTTTATGGTATTGATTGGCGCAAGTATGCCGAATGTTTTAATTGAAACGGGATTCCTTACGAATCCAACCGATGAAAAACGCTTAAAACAATCATCATACCGTCAAAAGATTGCTGAAGGAATCTTCAGCGCCATTGTAAAATTTCGCTCTATTAGAGAAGCATTACTGGCTGAAGGATAATGTCAGATTCAAGACCTATTGGTGTTTTTGATTCTGGACTGGGCGGCTTGACTGTTGTCAAATCCTTACGTTCTCTCTTATCGAATGAATCCATTTTTTATTTTGGTGATACAGCTCGAGTGCCATATGGCAATAAGAGCAAGGAATTAATTCAGGAATATTCCATAGAAATCACAGATTTTTTGATAAAACAAGATGCAAAAATGGTTGTAGTAGCTTGCAATACGGCTTCGGCACTGGCGTTAGATGAATTACAGAAACATAGCCCTATACCAGTGCTTGGAGTCATTAAGCCTGGCGCTACAGAAGCTATTAAAGCGACGAGTAATAATCATATTGGCATCATTGGTACTGTAGCAACAATATCTTCAAAAGCGTATGAAAAAGCATTGCATGGATTAAACGGGAATATTCAAACAAGCTCACAAGCCTGTCCATTATTGGTCCCCTTGGCCGAAGAAGGCTGGTTGGACGGCGATGTAGCAAATACTATTGTGAATCATTATTTATCACCTTTGAATGATAACAAGATTGATACACTTATTTTGGGTTGTACACACTATCCTCTTTTAAAAGATGTAATCGCAAGCCAGATAAATGATGGGACAGTATTAATTGATTCAGCCGCAGCAGTTGCCAGAGCAGTTAAGAAAAGTCTCGTGGACTCTAATGAACTAAATGACAGCGATGAAAAGGGAACACTGACTTGTTTTGTCACTGATATACCTATGCGCTTTGAATCAGTAGGCCAGCGATTTTTAGGGGCCCCCATGGACCATGTCCAGACAATTCATGACATCTGATTTCCAGAATCTTCTAAAGGATTTATATGGTTTACAGCGTTTAGGAATTAAAACAGGGCTGGAACACACACGTCAATTACTAGATGCCTGCGAAAACCCTCATCATCAATTAAAATTTATCCACTTGGCGGGAACCAATGGAAAAGGGTCAACCGCAGCATTTATCTTATCTATCTTGCGCGCCACTGGGTTAAAAGTTGGTTTGTATTCGTCACCTCATTTAGTACGGTTTAACGAACGTATTCGGGTGAATGGCGTTCCTATTACTGATGAAAAGATCATAGAATTTATGAAATTATTTTCCGCTGATATTCAACGTATTGAGAGCACATTTTTTGAAACGACATCCGCCATGGCTTTTTGGTATTTTAAGCAGGAAAAAGTTGATATTGCTGTTATAGAAACGGGCTTAGGGGGACGGCTGGATTCTACCAATGTAATTGAACCGAAAATTGTTGTTATCACACCTATAAGTATGGACCATAGTGATCTCTTGGGAAATGAACTAAAATCTATCGCTAGGGAAAAAGCAGGAATCATCAAAGAAAAAATACCAGTCATTAGTAGTCATCAGGAAAATACTGTAAAAAACGTATTAGTGCAAAAAGCAGCAGAGGTGGATGCATATCTAATGTTTGTTGATTCACCCATCGATTGCACCATATCAATGGCTGGAACTTTTTTTTGTCAAGATGATTTAGATTATCAATTAACTCTTATAGGTGAACATCAAGCACAAAATGCATCCTTAGCGATTGCAACAGTAAGGGAATTAGGAAGTCCTGTTAATGAAAATCATATTAGAATTGGTTTACTTAATGCAACTTGGCCAGGGCGATTTCAAGTTTTATCTAAGGATCCGCATGTTATTTATGATGTAGCACATAATGAACAGGGCATTAAGTCTATACTAAAAACTATAAATAATATATTTAAGAAAAAGCCCATAGGTTTATTTGCACTTAAGGAAGATAAAGAATTAGAACTTATTACGAATGTGATGCAAGGGAGATTTGAAAAATTATTTGTTATGAACGACGAACAGGGATTATTGATGAGATCAGAAACGTTATCTATGAACTTAAGTAAACATGGTATCGCAGCAGAACCAATGAAACGATTTGACGATTTTATCTCATATTTGCTCAACGGCCACCCCGGGATCATATTTGGTTCACATTACATGGCAAAACCTGTTTTTGAGCATTTTCAATTTCCCTTTGACACAGGAGTGATTTAGAGTAATTTCCACCATCGTAAGCGTCTGCTCCCGCAGAGGCATCACTTTATAGACAAATTTTAAAATTCAACTTTAAAACTTATTCAATTGGAGTTATTTATATATGGATGTTGATCAATTACAATCCTTGAACATAAAAGAGTTGGCAAAAATGGCCCAGGATCTAGAAATCACGGGTCATTCCGGTTTGAATAAACAGGAATTGATTGTCAACATACTGGAAACACAAAATGAAAAAGAAGGCGTTTTACATGCCAAAGGTGTTCTAGAAGTATTAAATGAGGGCTACGGTTTTCTGCGCAGCCCCGATTTTAGCTATTTACCCGGACCCGATGACATTTATGTAAGCCCTTCACAGATCAAGCGTTTCGGTCTGCGAACGGGACATTCTGTATATGGACAGATTCGTAAACCGAAGAATAAAGAACGGTTTTATGCACTGTTAAAAATGGAAACTGTGAATGACAAAAGTCCAGAGCACGTCAAACAGGCAATTCTTTTTGATAACCTGACCCCGCTTTATCCTGAAGAAAAATTCAACCTTGAATTTGATCCGAAAGACTTGTCTACTCGAATCATGGATCTTATTTCACCTATTGGCAAAGGTCAACGTGGACTGATTGTTGCCCAGCCTAAAACGGGTAAAACGATATTACTGCAGAAAATAGCTAACGCACTTTTGAAAAATCATCCAAAGGTAAAATTAATTATATTACTTATTGATGAACGTCCTGAAGAAGTCACAGACATGAAACGTCATGTAGACGCCGAGGTGGTCAGTTCAACATTTGACGAACCTCCGGAACGACACGTGGCAGTGGCAGACATGGTCCTGCAGAAAGCAAGACGCATGGTGGAATATGGCGATGATGTAGTCATCCTGCTTGATAGTTTGACGCGCCTGGGAAGAGCCCATAATGCAGTGATTCCTCACAGTGGAAAGATTCTTTCTGGGGGCGTGGATTCCAATGCACTGAAAAAGCCAAAGCAATTCTTTGGAGCAGCTCGGAATACTGAGGAAAGCGGTAGTCTGACAATTATTTCAACTGCTCTCATTGATACAGGCAGCCGGATGGACGAAGTAATCTTCGAAGAGTTTAAAGGTACCGGCAATATGGAATTGGTGTTGGACCGGCGCTTAAGCGATCGCAGGGTTTATCCTTCCTTTGATATGATCCGCTCTGGGACAAGAAAAGAAGAATTATTATTGGATAAAAAGATATTGGCGCGCATGTGGATCCTACGAAAACTGCTTAATGAGATGAATGTCATTGAGGCCATGGAGTTTATGCTGACGAGAATGAAGCGAACAAAATCGAATGAAGAATTTATGGAAACAATGAGCCAGTAAGTTTAATTTCCACTGAAAGGTGTAGAACTTTTTAATATATTTAGTTTATGAGGTATATATATGGAATATAGCAGTCCTCCAATTCGGACAATTATTGCTCGAGTAATAACTGATAAACCAGTTAGAAAAACACCTTATCAGGTCAAAGGTGTCTTTATGCGCCAGTTTCCTGATTTAGAGATCGTGCCAATGATGGATGGCACGTATAGAGATCGATTTTTGTACCCCCGCGTTCAGGTTAAAATACTGAATGAGCAAGTATATATGATTGGAATTCATGAAGGTGTCGATCCTATCGTTGAATTAGCTGGGCGGTTGGATATTTTAGATTTTGGAAACATTACTTTTCAAGTGTTTGATACGGAAGTAGATGTAAAAGATGACCAGTTTAGAGCAGTTGATCGGTTGATTCGTTATCGGTTATTGACACCATGGGTGGCCCTGAATCAGATGACAGGCAACCGCTATCGATTTTTGAATAACATGGAACGTGTCGGGTTTTTGAACCGTTTACTAGGACAAAACATTGTCTTTTTATCCCGGGAAATGGGAGTAGAACTTCAGGATAAAATTTTCACAAAAGTAAATTTGACATCAATGTTTCCTAAACCAGTAGATGAGCGTAACTGGGGTGCTTTTTCTGGAGAATTTAGAACCAATTTTCTTTTACCAAATTACTTGGGTATCGGTAACGGTATTACACGTGGCTATGGTGCTGTGTACGGGATGTTTAACCCACAATCGTTTCAGTTTGATGAAGCCAGTCTACGAGAACAAAATGAAGATGGAGATCAGTCTCAATCCAACAGCATGGCTGTATCAGAGTTAGAAGGAGTAACTGTAGAAGATGTTCCTAAACCTAAACGACATATAGCCAAAAAGCGTAAAACGAAAAAAAGAACAAAAAAAGTGCTGACAGAAGAATTTGACATTGAGGAAAATAAAATTACTGTACTTCCAGAACGAAAGCAGGATAAAAAAGAATATATTAATCCTGAAGATGACAAATTTAACAGTCCCGAATTTCATAAAAAGCAGCACAAACTTTAAGTGACACCCCAAACTGTAAAATTGGCGTCCCGGGTTGCGCGGATAAAGCCTTCGTTTACTCTGGAAATGGCTACAAAGGCTGCTGAAATGAGATCCCAAGGAATTGATGTGATTAATTTCAGTGTTGGTGAACCTGATTTCAATACACCGGAACATATCATTGCAGCCGGGAAAGCAGCTATGGATGCTGGCTTTACAAAATATACAGCTGGCCCTGGGATGATAGAGCTGCGCCAAGCCATTTGTGAAAAACTGAAACGGGAAAATGGTTTAGAATACACACCACTTGAAATCCTCGTTTCCAATGGTGAAAAGCAAAGTTTATACAATGCCTGTCAGGTGTTGTTTCATAAAGGAGATGAAGTCATTATCTTTGTTCCCTACTGGGTATCTTTCCCTGAATTTGTACGCCTTGCAGATGCTGAACCGGTTTTAATTGACACACTACCAGATAAACAATTTGAAGCAGATTTTAACGATCTTGAAAAAAAGATAACACCTGCAATAAAAGGTGTGATAATCAATTCACCTTCAAATCCTACAGGTGGGGTCTGGGGGGTAGAGGCCCTAATCCGCTTATTGAAAATGGCTGTGCAGCATGACTGGACCGTGATTTCAGATGAATGTTATGAACGTCTGGTGTTTGATGGAGAATTTATAAGTATAGAAAAGCTTAATCGTGTCCATAATATTGGTGCTCGAGTTGTTACCTGTTTGAGTCTTTCTAAAACCTATGCCATGACAGGCTGGCGAATCGGTTATGCAGCTGGGGATGAAATAATCATAAAAGCAATGAGCAAGATACAGGGGCAGTCAACGTCCTGCGCAAATTCGATCGGACAGCGGGCCGGTATCGTCGCTTTAACCGGTGATCAGCAGCCCGTAGAAGACATGCGCTTGCAATTCAGAGAGCGCCGCGATCTGATGGTTAAGCTGTTAAATGACATGCCTGGGATCTCCTGCGCAACACCTGGAGGGGCCTTTTATACATTTCCAAATTTTTCTGAATATATTGGGAAAAAAGCAAATGGAAAAGTTATTCAGGATTCTTTCGACCTGAGTGAATTTATATTAACTTCGGAAGCTGTAGTCACGGTACCTGGAGATGGTTTTGGCGCACCAGGGCATATAAGATTTTCGTGTGCCACAGATAAAGAGACAATAAAACGAGGTTTATCGAAGGTAGCAAGCGTTTTACAAAAATTAGTTTAAAGGAATTTTATCATGAAACAGGGAATACATCCAGACTATATACTTGGCAAGGTACATTGTGCCTGTGGACATACATTTGAAGTATATAGTACTGTGGGTGACCAGCGGATCGATATCTGCTCAGTCTGTCATCCTTTCTTTTCAGGAAAGCAGAAACTGGTAGACACAGCTGGGCGTATTGAAAAATTTAAAGAGAAATACGCTAAAACAGCCCAGTAACTAAACAAAAAAATAAAATGGCTCCGGGAACAGGTACATCCTTTTTGGAGCTATTTTTTTGTCTATGAAACATTTGATATTAACTATAATGAAACCATCCATCCTTGTTGGCGGTCAAGCAGTCATTGAAGGTGTAATGATGCGTGTTCCGGGAGCCTATGCCACGGCTGTTCGTGATCCTGAAGGAAAGGTGCATGTAGATAAGCATGATTTTATATCCCGGGTGGAAACGTCGGGTTTCTGGAAAAAACCAATCCTGCGGGGCATGATGGCCTTGTTTGAATCCATGAAAATGGGCATGAAAACACTGCAGTGGTCGGTGGATATTGCCATGCCTGAAGAAGCAGAAAAACAACCGGGTAAACTGGCCCATTTCTTTTCAACAGTATTTGCAATTGTATTAGCCATTAGTATGTTTGTCGTGGCACCGTTAGGCTTGACAACTTGGTTGCTGGATATTGAACGTGAAGCAGTGGCGTTTAATATCATTTCAGGATTATTCCGCATTTCCTTTTTTATTCTGTATTTATTAGCTATTTCCATGATGAAAGATGTTAAACGCCTGTTTCGCTACCATGGAGCAGAACATCGTGTAGTATTTAACTTTGAATCCGGAAAAGATGTTAATGTTGATAACGCACAATCTTTCTCTACATATCACCCTCGCTGTGGGACAAGTTTTATGTTCATTGTACTTTTATCAGCTATCCTTGTGTTTGCCTTGATTGACACAATTGTCATCGCCATATTTGGTGAAATCACCATTTTTCATCGCTTGGCCTTTCATCTGCCGCTGATGCCGCTGGTTGCAGGAATTTCCTATGAAATTATTAAAATAACAGCCCGTAAAGATGAATCATTGTTTTTTAGGTCTTTACGTGCACCGGGATTGTGGTTGCAGCACATTACGACACAGCCACCCGAAGATGATATGGTGGATGTGGCCATCACTGCATTGCAAAGTGCTTTTGGCGAAAAATATAATGAAATGATTGGCAAGGAATACACAGCAGAGGCTATCGGGTGAAAGATAAAATAGAAAGAGTCATTGCCCACCATGAAGAATTAAGCTATTTATTAGCAGATTCTACTATTCTGAATGATCATGACAAGTTAAAAGAAACAGCACAGGAGCATAGTCAATTGGCTCCAATTGTACTCAAAGGACAGGAATATTTAGTGATACTCCAACATATAGCTAATGATGAAGAAATCCTTGCGGGGGATGATGGTGAATTAAAGGAAATCGCGCAGGAAGAATTATCTGGACTTAAGGGGAAAAAAGTCAAATTGGAAAATGAATTGAAATTCATGCTTATACCAAAAGATCCCAATGATAACAAAAATACCATTGTTGAAATCCGTGCCGGAACAGGCGGCGAAGAGGCAGCATTATTTGCGGCAGACCTTTATCGTCTTTATACACGGTTTGCTGAACGCAATAGCTGGAAATGTGGAGTGATGGCAATGAATGAGACCGGGATTGGAGGTTATAAAGAGGTCATTTTTTCAATTACAGGTAATGGCGCTTACGGACTCATAAAATATGAAAGCGGTGTGCACCGTGTACAGCGTGTTCCCAAAACAGAGGCTGGTGGGCGAGTACACACCTCAGCTGCAACTGTGGCCGTACTTCCTGAGGCAGAAGAAGCAGAAATTGAAATAAATGAAGGCGATTTGAAGATTGATACATTCCGGGCCAGTGGTGCCGGCGGACAGCACGTCAATAAAACGGAATCAGCCATTCGTATTACGCACATTCCATCAGGCTTAGTTGTCTCTTGTCAGGATGAAAAATCGCAGCATCAGAATAGGATATTAGCTATGAAGGTGTTGCGCTCAAGATTGTTGGCTCAAGAACAAGAACGATTAGCTCAAGAACGTGCTAATACACGAAAGTCCATGGTCTCTACCGGTGATAGGTCAGCAAAAATTCGCACATACAATTTCCCCCAAGGGCGAATTACAGATCACCGCATCAATTATACTGCCTATAACCTTGAAAGTGTAATGGATGGAGATATTTCTGAATTAATTGAACAGTTAAAATTGTCGGAACAGCAGGAACAGCTGTCTGGCGATTAAATGGTCACTGTCCCCCAAGACGGCCAAATCACAAACTGGCTGAACTGGTCAGCTGCAGAACTTGTACATTCACTAGAAGACAATAAACAGGAAGCCGAGTGGCTTTTATCGTCTTTATTAAATTGTTCTAAATCTGAATTATATCTTCAGAAAAATGAACTGTCTGAAAAGAAATGTGAACTGTTCCAAGATTGGATCAGCAGACGTATAAAGGGCGAGCCCGCACAATATATAGCCGGTTGGACTGAATTTTATGGCCACCGTTTTAATGTAAACAAATCTGTTCTAATACCCCGAGCTGAAACCGAAAGATTGGTAGATGTAGCTATTTATACACTCCAGGAATTAGAAAAACATCAGATCGTAGATATTGGTACAGGATCTGGGTGTATTGCCATTTCTGTGGCAGCTGAAATTCCCTCTGCGAGTGTTCTGGGGCTGGATATATCTCCTGAAGCATTGGTAACAGCTGAAGAGAATGCCTCTATAAACAAACTATTAAATGTGCAATTTTTACAAACAGACTTCTTACAGTTTACACCCTCCGAGCCCGTATACGATGGCTTGCTCATGAACCCGCCGTATATTCCAACAAATGAGATGGATACACTAATGAAAGAAGTCCGTGATTATGAGCCCGATCTGGCATTAACGGATTATGAAGATGGCTTAACGTTCTACAGGCACTTGGCTGACACGGCTCAAAAATGGGTGCGTCCGGGGGGCTGGCTCATTTTGGAAGTGGGGCTTGGTGAACACCCGCAAAAAGCCATCACTTGTTTTGATACTAAAGGGTTTGCTCAATTGGAACTTATTGCTGATTTTAATACAGATGATCGCATCCTCAAAGTGCAGGTGGTATGAAAACGCTCTGGCATCACATAGAACTTTTGCGCCCCTTAAACTTGCTTACCGCGGCCCTTGCCATGGTCGTCTGCGCCAGCATTATGGATGGACTGCATGAAACGAAAATACTTTTGGTTACCATCTTTGTTGTGGTTTGTTATAATGCTGGTGCCAATGCCTATAATGATGTAATGGATTATAAAACAGACGTGGTTAATCGTCCCCGGCGCCCCTTGGTAACAGGGCAAGTAAAAATAAAAATGGCACGGGCCATCGCCATAATACTGTTTGTAATTGGCAGCGTGTTGACTTTAGAACTTAGTAAATCAGCACAGTTTATCGCCATTGGCCTGGCCCTCCCCACCTTGATCATTTACAGCAAATTCCTGAAGGGTACTCCTTTAATTGGTAATGCCGTTGTGGCTATTATCTTGGGCTTGGCGTTTATTTTCTCCGGAGCTGCTTTTGGTCAAATAGAAACCATGATCATACCATCATGTTTAGCCTTTGGACTCACTTTTCTCCGAGAGTTTGTTAAAGACATGGCAGATATTGAAGGCGACTCAAAAGCAGGTTTAAATACATTTCCTGCAAAAGTCGGATTAGAAAAATCTGAAAAATTCGCAATTGTTTCAGCATTGATTATTGGAGCTGGAGCTCTTTTCCCTTATTTAAACGGTTATTACGATATCCCTTATTTGGTTGTCCTTGTTTTAGGAGTAGAAATACCTTTGTTAATGATTGTATTTTCATTCCTGAAATCGCCTGAAATTGATCAGGCAAAACGATTTTCCGAGGTATTAAAATTCAGTACAATCGTAGGATTAATGGCTTTTTTCGTAGATAATTATGTCCGCTGAATTTGTCCATTTACACAACCATTCAGACTACAGTCTATTAGACGGCGCCCAAACCGTCCAGACGCTGGTGAATACCATCGATGATCTGAAAATGGATTCGGTGGCGCTCACTGAACATGGCAATATGTTTAGTGTAGTTCCCTATTATAAATCAGCGAAAAAAGCCGGTGTAAAACCCATTATAGGCTGTGAGATTTACGTCGCCCATGGTAGCCGTTTTGATAAGAAACCACGGGCAGAAGGTGGATGGGGCAATAATCATCTCATTTTACTGGCCCAGAATTTCGCCGGATATCGCAACTTGATGAAATTGGTTACAATTGGCTATTTAGAAGGATTCTATTATCGTCCCCGCATTGATAAAGAATTACTAAAAGAACACAGTACAGGTCTTATTTGTTCATCAGGTTGTTTAAAAGGGGAAGTGCCGGAAAAACTGTTAGCAGGAGATTGGGAAGGCGCCAAAGCAACTGCACTGGAATTTGCCGAAATGTTCCCTGGGCGATATTATCTAGAAATTCAAAATCATGGCATTGATGCCGAAGTGCGTAATGTGGAATTGATAACCAAACTGGCCCGAGAATTGGATTTGCCGCTTGTTGCCACTAACGATGCCCACTATGCCAAACATGAACATTGGGAAGCCCATGATATACATATCTGTCTCGGTACCGGCAAGGAAAGGGATGACCCCAATCGCCTGCGCTATGCCACACCGGAGTTTTACTTCAAGACACAGGATGATATGTATAAACTGTTCAAGGATTATCCAGATGCTTTGGAAAATACACGCAAAATCGCGGACAGCATCGATCTTGAACTACCTATGGGTAAATATCATTTACCTACATTTCCCATACCGGAAGACGCACCCTCCCAAAACCCTAATGAGTATTTGCGGTATTTATGTGATGAAGGTGTTCGGAATATTTATGGAGACATCACAACGGATCTGCAGGACCGATTGGATCATGAATTGGACGTGATCCAGAAAATGGGTTTTGCAGGATATTTTTTAATAACAATGGATTTTGTGAAGTATGCAAAAGACAATGGTATTCCTGTGGGGCCGGGTCGAGGTTCTGCTGCTGGAAGCCTGGCGTCTTATGCTCTGAATATCACGACCATAGATCCGATAAAGCATAACCTGCTTTTTGAACGATTTCTAAACCCGGAACGTATTAGCCTTCCTGACATTGATATCGATTTTTGTATTGAGCGTCGGAGTGAGGTTATTAATTATATCAAACAGCAATATGGTGATAATTCTGTAACACAGATTATTACATTTGGAAAAATGAAAGCACGCCAGGCTGTGCGCGACGTGGGACGTGTCCTTGGTTTTTCATTTGGGGAAGTTGATAAGATTGCCAAAATGATCCCCGTTGGGCCATTTGTAACATTGCAGCAAGCATTGAGACAAAGTCCTGATATGAGGGAAGCTGCTGATGGGAAATATAAGGAATTGATCGAGCATGCCCTGACCCTTGAAGGCATGAACCGCCACGCATCCACTCATGCTGCCGGCGTTGTAGTCACACCGGGAGATTTAACAGACTTTACACCATTGTTCAAATCAAACACGGGCGATATTACCAGTCAGTATGATATGAAAGGTCTGGAAGATTTGGGATTGTTAAAAATGGATTTTCTTGGTCTCCGCAATTTGACTGTAATCGATCACGCCCTGAAGCTGTTGAAGCAGCAGGGGGAAAAGATTGATATTGCCAAGATCGATATGGGAGACCCAAAAGTATATAAACTATTTGCCAAGGGGCTAACTACAGGCGTTTTCCAGTTTGAGTCTTCTGGTATGCGCGAATTCCTGAAAAAATTGAAACCCACCCAGATTGAAGATCTCATCGCCATGAATGCATTGTACCGTCCGGGCCCCATGGAAAATATCGATAATTTTATTAAACGCAAACACGGCAAGAAAAAAATTACCTATATCCATCCTGCCTTGGAACATATTTTAAAAGAGACCTACGGTATTATCGTTTACCAGGAACAGGTCATGCAGATCGCCCACGAGATTGCCAATTTCAGTCTTTCTGAAGCGGACATCATGCGCCGCGCAATGGGTAAAAAGATCAAAAAGCTCATGGATGAAATGAGTATAAAGTTCATTGATGGCGCCATAGCAAACGATATCGGCCGTAAAACAGCTGAAGACATTTATACCTTGATCGAAAAATTTGCGCAATATGGTTTTAACAAAAGCCACTCCACCGCCTATGCATATGTAGCCTACCAGACAGCGTGGCTGAAAACCCATCATGCTGCGGAATTCATGGCTGCAAACCTCACCAGTGAAATGTCCAACATTGACCGTGTGGTAATTCTGATCAATGAATGCACAAAACTGAAAATTACTGTGGATGCTCCGGATGTGAATGTATCTGATATTCATTTTCACCCTGTGAATAAAAAAACAATCTCTTTCGGATTAAATGCAATTAAAAATGTAGGAGCTAAAGCTCTTGAACATATTTTAGAAACACGTGATAAAGACGGCCCTTTTGAATCCCTGTTGGATTTCACCTCACGTGTTGGTCTGCGAGTGGTCAATAAAAAGGTATTGGAAAGTCTTATCATGGCCGGCGCCATGGATGGTCTTGCAGGTACTCGAGCAGAAAAATTTGCTACAATCGATATCGCCTTAAAATACGGTCAGCAGATCCAGGAAAATAAATATCGTAACCAGGAAGATCTTTTTGGCCAAGCATCCAACGGACATTCATCAATGATACCGGAGTTAGTTAGTGCTGAGCACTGGACAGATAGTGTTTCCCTGCAGAAGGAAAAAGAGGTGCTAGGTTTATATATATCCGGCCATCCACTATTGAAACATGCCGAAGACTTAGAAGAATTCAGCAATTTTGATTTTACTGAAAATGTTGAAGAATTAAAACTGGATACTGTCCGTATTGGCGGTTCCGTTCAGGAATTTAGACTTCATTTTGACCGTAAAAATAACCAGATGGCCTTTTTTAAACTTGAATGCCTTGGGGGTCAAGCTGAAATACTCGCTTTCAGCTCTGTTTTTGATAAGTATAAGGACCTGTTGGATAATGATGAAATAATCTTTGTCAGCGGCAGACCAACAGATACGTCAGATTTCAGTGATCTGAAAATTATCGCTGATGAGATCGTTGCCTTAGATAAAGCCCGTGATTATTACGCCAAGAATGTGAATATCAAATTTGAGTCCAAGGAAATGACCCCTAATGATGTAGATGCTATATACGCCCTAGCACAAAAGTACCATGGCAGCTGCGGGTTATTGTTCCATATTTCGGTTGATGAAAGGAAAGACCAGCGCATTTTTGCCAATAATATTCGTGTTTCATCTGGAAGAGAATTCTTAAAAAAGCTGCGGGATATTTATGGCAAAGATAACATCTGGGTCTCTAATTGATCGCAGTCTTACAGCGTGTTACATCCGGAAATGTAACCATTGATGGTCAGTTAGCTGGTAAAATTGATCAAGGCCTCGTCGTTCTGTTAGGTGTAATGGGAGACGACGATGAAAATGACGCTGATTTCCTGGTAAAAAAGATAGCTGGCCTACGCATCTTTAATGATAAAAATGGTAAATTGAATCTGTCTATCAAAGATATACATGGCACTGCGCTGGTAGTGAGCCAGTTTACATTATGCGCAGATACACACAAAGGCAGACGACCTAGTTTTGTCCGAGCAGCGCCTCCTGAAAAAGGTTCTACACTTTATGAGGATTTCATGAAAAAGCTGGAAGTTCAAGGTGTTCCTGTTCAATCAGGAGAATTTGGAGCTATGATGAATGTAAACATTCAAAACGACGGACCGGTAACAATTGTACTAAACAGCAGGGATTGAAATATACTGAATTCGTTAAAGGGAACGTTGTAATTTTACTTACTCCGAGTTAAATCTAATGGAACGCAAAATCAGAATATTGATGGCCAAGCCCGGCCTGGACGGTCATGATCGCGGAATTAAGATCTTGGCATCGGCCTATCGAGATGCCGGGATGGAAGTAATCTATCTTGGCCTGCGCCAAACTCCGGAAATGATCGTTTCTGCCGCATTGCAGGAAGATGTAGATGTCATTGCGCTCTCCAGCCTGAATAATGCCCATATGACTATTTTTACTAAAATTATGGAGTTGATGAAAAATAAGGGCTTGAATGATGTTCTGCTAACCGGGGGAGGTATTATACCGGAAAATGATATGACTGCATTGAACAGTATTGGCGTGGGTAAGTTATTCGGTCCCGGCACCCCAGTCCAGGATACCATCGATTATATAACTGACTGGGTGCAGACCAACCGCCGCTGAGCATGGATCTCTCCAATCGCACAGCTATGGAACTTCATTTTGCCGATAATTTTGAGACACTTTTATTTCCTGTTTTGGCTGATCATTATTTAAAAGATGGTGATCTGGAACGGGCCCGCAAAGTATGTGCGATCGGACTGGAATACCACCCAAAAAACGCTGATGGCCTTTTTATTCTGGGCCAGGCGAATCGATCTGCCGGCGACCTCCAGAAAGCAGAACAATCCTTCAAATCTGTGTTAAAAAATGGTACGGTTCATTTACAGGCTGCTACCGGCTTGGCTGAAATACAAACTGAATTGCAACGTTCAGAAGTAACAGTGATGAAAACATGGCAGCTGGTTTTGGAGTGGGATCCCAGCAACCAATCAGCTCGCGAATTGGTAAAGAGTTTTGAAGTGAAAAAGCCGCAGCGAAAAGTAAAAAAGATTAAGAAAGCTGCCCCACACAAAAGGAATGGCAGTATTGAAATCAACCCAAGGCTGGCCACGTTTACCATGGTAGCTGTTTTGCGCAATCAGGGCCTGAACCATCAAGCGTTGGCCGTTCTGGATATGTTGGAGAGAAAAGGGGCTGATTCAAAACGTATTCAAAGCGAAAAACAAGATATTATAAAAATAATGGAAGATTAGAATGAGTGAACAGATTTTTAACAAACGTCAAAATATATTAAAAAATAAACTTGCTGATCAGGGTTTTGATGGAATCCTGCTGGTAAACCTGACCAGCATCCGATATCTCTGTGGGTTTACAGGGTCCGCAGCTTCCTGCCTCATCACGCCTGAAGGATCATATTTTATTTCGGACGGGCGTTACGATGTCCAATCCACAAATCAAGTCAAGGGCCTAGAGCGATTTATTGATTTTGGTACGCATATTTCCATAATAGAAAAAAACAATTTAATTAAGAATGGTTTAAAACTCGCCTTTGAAAGCGATCATACCAGCGTAAGCCAATTCAAGGCAATGTCAGATACCTTGCCAAATGTAAGCTGGGAATCCACTTCCATGCTGATGGAAAACCTGCAGGCGGTAAAAGATCAGTCAGAACTGGATGCCATCCGTACTGCTGTGGAAATCACCGATGTTATTTATGAAGAAATTTTACCTATGCTTACACCCGGCACCACTGAAAAGGAAGTGGCCAATCATCTGGTTCTGCGATATCGGCAAGAGAGCGACGGCGAAGCATATTCGCCCATCGTGGCTGGTGGTCCGAATAGTGCATTGCCTCATGCTGTCCCCGGTGACAGGTCATTTGAAAAAGGTGATTTTATTGTCATTGATGCAGCAGCCAAGTATGCTGGTTACCATGCGGATATGACCCGCACGCCGGTTGTGGGTGAAGCCACGGATAAGCATTGTGAGATCTATAATACTGTTAAAGGGTCACAACAAGCGGGATGTGATGCAGCCAAAGCGGGAATGTCCTGCAAGGATATGGACAGTATTACACGTGATTATATCACAGAACGGGGTTATGGAGAATATTACAATCACGGCACCGGTCACGGCCTTGGATTGGAAATCCACACCGAACCGCGCATGAGCCAATTGAGTACACAAACTCTGGCAGTAAACAATGTGGTGACCATCGAACCCGGGATTTATCTGGCCGGCTGGGGTGGCGTACGCATTGAAGATGATGTGATCATTAAAGAAGGTGGATGCGAGATACTGAATAAAACCACCAAGGATCTAGTGGTTCTTAAATAATTCCCTTTGATCAATGATATCTATTCCGATCCAGAGCTCTATGATGTAGCCTAGCTTTTGTCAAGTCAGCCCGACAAAACTTGTAACGTTTGATTCAAAAACGAGTGTGTTGTAAGGTGATATGCACATGATTTTCCCCGATACTATGGACAGATTATTAACGGATGCCGGTTTAGTTATCAGGGAAAAATACTTCGATTATGAAAAAAATACTCTTGAACCCTGAAAACCAATTGCAGAGTTATATTTCCGGCAAATGAATATTGATAACGGATTAAATTATTTAAAAAAGGCGGACAGAAAAATGGCCCGCTTGATCAAAGAATTCGAAAAGCCGGAATTTCGCAAGGAATTAAATTATTTTGAGGCCCTGGTTCGTGCCATAGTCTATCAGCAATTGAGCGGCAAAGCGGCATCAACTATATATAAAAGATTTAAAGGCCTGTTTTCTGCAACGAAATATCCATCCCCACAGGACGTCCTAATAAAAACTCATGAACAACTTCGTGCAGTTGGTTTATCAAATCAGAAAGCAGCATATATACATAATATTGCAGCGGCCTTTGATTCGGGAGCTGTGACTCAAAATATAGATTCTTTGCAGGATGAAGAAATAATTCAGAAGCTAACAACCATCAAGGGCGTGGGTCCATGGACGGCGGAAATGTTTCTGATGTTTTCGCTCCGTCGACCGGATGTATTTCCTATAACGGATCTTGGAATCCGAAAAGGGTTGCAGTTATTCTGTAAAATGAATGATTTACCCGATCCTGATTTTATGATCAAGACAGCCGAACCCTGGCGACCCT
>ERZ651768.925-NODE-925-length-21811-cov-4.576148_pt1 | contig 21811 bp, 17 predicted proteins | sample MGYA00514754_ERZ651768 | MGnify/ENA metagenome assembly ERZ651768
CGTTCCGGTTCCCATAGCAATCCCTACATCGGCCTGTGACAGGGCTGGGGCGTCGTTTATCCCGTCCCCAATCATGATAACGGTGTTGTTTTTATTTTGATAGGAAGCAATAATATCTAACTTTGCTTCCGGGCTAAGTTCTGCGTGCACTTTGTTTATTCCTAATTGTTGAGCAGTTTCTCTGGCGATTTCTTCTCCGTCCCCTGTGAGCAAAACGATCGTCATCCCTCGTGATTTTAAATTAGATATTATTTCTTCTGCCTCTTTTCTTAATTGATCTCTAAATTGAAAGTATCCTATTTCTTCACCATCATAGGAGACATATACGACTGTTTTATTCTCATTTGTTTTTGTTTGGTACCCTACAAACTCCGCTGTGCCGGCCTTAATCTTTTTTCCGTTAATCACACCCTCGATTCCGCTTCCCGGTCGCACCTCTATTCTTTCCGATTGCAAAAGATCAACATTGTTCTGATTTGCGTAGCTCAACAATGCTTTTGCCAATGGGTGGGATGATTCTTTTTCCAGAGATGCCGTCAATCGAATCAGCTCTTCCTTTGCCATTGTTTTCGCGACATGTGCGCCCACAACCTCGGGATTCCCTGTAGTTATCGTTCCGGTTTTATCAAAAAAGACTGTGTTTGCTTCATTCATTCTCTGAATGGCGGCTCCATCACGGATAAGTACGCCGTTCTGCGCTCCCAGGCCAGTTCCGGCCATAAGGGCTGTCGGGGTTGCCAGGCCCAGTGCGCAGGGACACGCAATTACCAGAACGGCAATTGATGCATAAAGAGCCTGGGCGATTGGGGTTGAATTAAATGGAAAGAAGGGCAGAATGCTCGATACAGAAGTTGATATTTTAAACATGAATTCTGTAGAAAAATACCACGAAAGAAAGGTTAGTCCCGACACAACCAATATTATTGGCACAAAAATAGAAACAACCCTGTCAGCAAAGAGTTGGATGGGGACTTTTGTCGCTTGTGTATTCTCAATCAGGCGGACAACCTGAGATAAAAATGTGTCCTTCCCTGTTTTTCCTACCTTTATTTTTATGGTGCTGTTTAGGCAAACCGTTCCCCCTACAACTGAATCTCCCTCATTTTTTGGAACAGGTACAGACTCTCCAGTAACCAACGATTCGTCCACATCGGCGATTCCATCCAACACTTCCCCGTCCGCTGAAATTGTTTCACCTGCCCTGACCACAACCACATCCCCAATAGAGAGGTTTCTGATATCCACTACGGATTCAACTCCAGAACCATCAATCACCGTTGCTTCTTTTGCACTAAGGTTCATTAGTTTTTTGATTGCACTGGACGCGTTTCCTCTGGCTTTGGACTCAAAATATCTACCGGTGAGATGAAATGCCATGATCATGCTGGCAATTCCGGTAAACGGATGAATTTCAATCCACAAGCGCAGCCAGCCCGTGGACCAGGCAGCCAGGCAGCCAATCATAATGAGTACATCCATGTTCGGACTAAAATAAACTATTGATTTCCAGCCGTTACGAATTGTGTCGCCTCCTGCAAAAAAAACAGCGACAGCGCTTAATAATAACATCATAGTGTGATAAACTTCCGGAGAGGGGTATACTAATCCGGTAATCATTTCAACCAACATCCATGCCATAATTGGTATAGTTACCAGCCAGCCAAGAACCATCCTTTTTTTGGCTTCTGCTAATTTTTCCAGATTAATATCTCTGTTCAGGTCTTCCTGAATAAATTGAGTTGCTGTATATCCGGATGACTTCACCGCTTCTATCAGCTGTTTCTTGTCCATGCTCCCGGTGACAACCGCTTTTTCAAGAGACAGGTTCACAACTGCTGTATCAACACCAGTGACCTTAGCCAATGATTTTTCAACCGTTGATACACAACCGGCACAGTGCATACCGTGAATGTTCAGTTCAATTGAATTCATGGAATAAAATTATTATTTACGGAGAGCCGCTTTGGAAAACCTGTAATCAGGAATGTCCACATCAAACTGGATATCATTAATCACCCATTCCGTACCCCTGCTGTTGCGTTTTAGTTCATCCTTAAAATTAAACCGGGATGGGAACCAACGACCCTGAACTTTTCTGGCACCGCTCATAGTAGATGTTTTTAAGAGCTTTCCGCTCTTGGCATAAAGTTCTTCCTTCATGGGCAGCAGATACTCCTTATCGACCCAGGCCCGCCGCTTTGGATAGGACAACCCCTTCACTCTTGCTTCCAGTAATATGATCCAGTGATCTCGACCGTTAATATCAACAGATCCTTCCAGGGTTGCTTCATACAGCTCTTCCAGGGGGCGGTCTTCCATCATATCATTATAGGACATGTCTGAGCCCATGACCGATTGACGCAGCATATGTCCGGAGATCTGGATCACCCGGTCTGTCTGGGGAGAATATATCCAGAGTTTATCACCCAGTTTCAGCATTTTAGTACCCGCTTCACGGGGTGGGGATAAATATTCTGTAAAAGCCTGATCAGTGCCCACCACCCAGTTGCGGGATTCAATGTTGCGGCTGGAGCGCCGGCCGTGAACAATCATTTTGCTGGTCAAGACCCGGCTTTTTGCGTTCAGGTTATCATCCATGGCCTTGATAATATCCTGCACGGATATATCATCCGCTTGACCCGAAAGAAATGTAAAAAATAGAAAAGAAATAAGAATCTTGATCATGTTTCCAGTTCCTTAAATAGCTGTGCCATTTCCCGTTTGTATATTGCCAGGCCGGCCAGCATGGTTCCCAGTACTGTAGCCAAAACACCTGGGATGAATCCAATATAAAAAAGATCGGGTGTAACCTGAGCGTAGAAAATATTGGGCATAATCATGGACGAATTAGATAGCGCTTCCATTCCCTTTGTATAATCTATACCATTCTCTTGCACATAATAGGTCAGCGCAAGCCCAATTCCCGTACCAATTACCGTCCCTGATAGCCCTATGATCACCGCTTCAGAGATCATAGACCGGTAAACCTGCCCCTTCGATTCACCCATAGCCAATCGCAGGCCCACCTCCCCATAGCGACGCAGGCCGTTCATGAGCCCCATGTTCCAAAGCACAACCATGACAACCACAAGAAAAATTCCACCCATAATTGCCAGCATTGCACCACTTACGTCCACCATGGTGCCCATCTGGTTCCCGTCCCGAAGGGCCAGCATAAAGGGGCTAAAAATATCCATGCTGTCACTCTTGGTATTATTAAAATTAGTGCGCAGTGTAACGGCCGCTTCATCATCGTAATATAATGAGTGCGTAAAGCCTAAAATCGCTGAAGCACCATTGTCCATATCTAATGCACGGCGGGCACCAGACAGGTCAACAAGCATCATTTGTTTGTCTGTTTGACCTTTCCTCAAGTTAAATGTCCCTGACACGTTGAAGTTGTACGTTGTAAAGGCATTATCCATGGTTGAGCCGATGAACGTAACGCTTTCTCCTACCGTTATACTTAATTGATCTGCCAGTTTTGAACTGATAAGTACATCATCTGTATTTTCAGGAAGTTTGCCGCTCACAAGATGTCTTTCAAGCTCCCAAATCTCTACCTGCCGAGATCCATCGGAAAAAAAATCAATACCCAGTGCAATAACTGGACCCTGAGATTTTGTCTCACCGTTTTCATCTGGGACATCCAAAAGCCCTGCGAAAGTGATCCGTGGTGTCCAAAAAAAATCCAGGTATTCCTGGTTTAGATCGTGGGTCAACTGGTCCGTATCCAATAAGGCTAGATCATTAGGCATAAGTTGGCTTTCTTCATTATAAGCACGGGTGGTGATTTTTTCATGGCCTGTTAATATGACAGCAGTATCAAGAAAAAGGCCATTCATAGTACCTCTCATAAAACCAATTGCGAAAACAACCATAGCTACGGTAAGAGTAATAACCAAAACCGGAAAAAGACTTCGGGAGCGATCCCGGAGCAACCCTTTGATTAAAAACTTGATCATGCCATGGTCCTTCCCCGCAAGGCATCAGTGGGTTTCATCTTGGCAATACGGCGGGCAGGGACATAGCTCACAATAAGGACAATGATGGATACAAGGACGGTGGTTGATACAACAAGCCCAATAGTATAAACCGGTATCAGGCGCTTGGCCATAATCAGGCCCATTTCTGTGTAATCAATGGGTAGAGGAATACCATACACACCAAAGTACCAGAGCATGGGACCGAAGAAAATTAATGTCGCCACAGCGGCCAGAACCGCATTAAGGCCCCCCTCTAGGGTAAAAAGTCCTACCACACGGGTGCGGGTCATTCCGATGGCCATGAGAGTACCAATCTCTTTCCCCCGACGAAAGATAGATAATACCTGGGCATTAAAGATCCCCATAGCAGCCAAGGCCAAGAGAATTATGTACATGACCTGGGCTCCTGGTTTGTCCGCTGCGATGATGGCTTCCATGTCCTGCACTAAGTAGTTAATATCACGAGGGATCCAGTCACCTTTGTCTTTAACTGGCGGAAATCCTTTTTCATAGGTCACATAGGTAGCCTCTCCCTCCATGGCCAGCATGGTCTGTGCTTTTTTAAGAGGTATCCAGATATGCCCCATATCCAGCTTGAAATTCTCCGTATCCATAATATGTACCACGGTCCCTTCATCTGCATCATAGGTTCGGTCCGCATCCAGCCAGCGAATGGTAAAGGAATCTCCCACTTTCAATTTGGTGTCGCTGGCCATTCCTTTGCCAATCAGTACCGGCAAAGGAATATCATTATGTCCAACCAGTTTGGTTGTTGGCAAATTAACAATATTCTGTTCAGGGGGAATGCCCTTCATGATGGCTGGCATGATGCGGCCGCCGGGATAGATTGAAGCCTGGCTTACCAAAACCGGGAACGCTTTTTTCTGGTCCACTATTGATCGCAGGTCCCGGGGCAAAACAGAGTGAGCATCTTCAAAGGTCATGGGATCTAGGGGGTCATATTCCGGGTGCCAGTAGGCCCCGCCGGCGATCTCTGTGTCCATGGTAACCTGTTTAGCATGTTGCAACATACCGTCGTACATGGCAGACATGAATAGTATCAGAAAAAATGAAAAGGCCGTTACAAGAACATTTAGAAAGGTGCGCAGTTTGGCTCCCAGTAAATTTTTTATGGCAATTTTAAAGAGCATGACTATTATCCGGGCTTGGGCTGGCTGATCAGTTCATCTTTCGTGATTTCGCCATCTTCAAGGTGAACAATCCGCCGGAGGTAGGCCATAATCTTTTCGTCATGGGTGGCAAAGACAAAGGAAGTGGAAAGTTCTTTGTTCAACCCCACCATGATCTGCATGATATGGTGAGAGTTTTCAGCGTCCAGGTTGGCAGTTGGTTCGTCTGCCAATATCAGTGCTGGTTTATGAACAATAGCTCTGGCAATGGCCGTCCGTTGACACTCGCCGCCGCTGAGCATTGCCGGGCGGGAGTCACGCTTATCGCTCAACCCTACCCATTCTATAGCCTTGGCTACTTTTTCCTCCCGTTCCTGGTGATCGACCCTGTTCAGGATCAGTGGAAGCTCTACATTTTCAAAAACCGTGTAGACAGGAAGTAAATTATAACTCTGGAAAATAAAACCCATATGCTCCCGTCTGAGCTTCGCCCGTTCGCCATGGGAGGTGTTATCTAATGCTTTTCCCAGTACGCTTACCTTCCCTTCGCTGGGGGAGTCTAACCCTCCGATAATATTTAGCAGGGTGGTCTTTCCAGAGCCGGAGGGACCAATGAGACCCATGAACTCTCCCTTTAAAAGAGTGAGGTCAATATCCTTAAGGGCAGTAAAAAAACCGCCCCCTACGGGGAAACGTTTTACAAGATTCATGATGGTGATGACGGGGCTGTTTTGCATTTTCTTTACTTAATGGTTGTAAATAAACATAAATTGTAATCCGGTTCCAAATCCTGCTAAAGTGTTTGGTATTTCGATTGGTAGACACTTATCACGTTTTGGGCCAATAGACAATATGAAATTTAAACTATAATGATCATGGGTGCTGGTCCAGCGCAAATATTGATATGTCTGTTTTTCCGTCCAGCCCATCTGAGTAATATACATGACCTGGTGAACCATCCCTACGGGGAGGCTGGCCATGAGAACCGTAAGGGTCTGTGAGGATGTGGAGTCATTTGCTTCGCTATAGACATGCATGGATTCCGTCATAACTAGAATTCCGTTGGCAATCGGGAGTGTGTAGTCTGCCCCGACTGTGACCATTCTGGTCTCTGACTCATTGGACATTATCATAGCGCTTTCATTCCAGAATCCAATAAATCCATCATATCGGTAGTCAAAGGCAACTCGCTGATGCGGGGGTGTGTTCCTATGATAGGTGAGTCCCCACTCCCCCCGATTTGTTGAAAGCTCTGCCCGTCCACCATAGGATAGAGTGTCTTGATCATTGTTGATCGTCCAGGACCACACAGACAAAGTATTGGAGGGGTACCATCGCAGCCTGAATGCTTCCACGCCATCCGTTTGCCCTGTGGGATCCTTCAAGTCAATGGTATCAAACCAGGATAGTGAGCGTAAAACCTGAGATGGTCCAAAAACAATTTTCTGCAGGCCCAGACGGACCTCAAGTTTTTTGCTGGAATAACGTATCCAGTAGCGCTGGAAATCCTCGGTATTGTTTATTAGAGAATTGCCTGAATACGTGCGATCTAATCGATAACTTAGTTCCATGTCTAATAATTGGTTATTGGATAATTCCTGTAATACAGAAAGGGTGGGAATGTATCCTATGGTCGACTCAAGCGGTGATTGACCGTTTGGCACATCATTTCCGGTCAGGCTGCTTGTCCAAAACTGGCCCTTGGTTGAAATGGACTGTGCGGTAATTGTTATTGGTGGGATTAGCAATATTAATACCAATATCATAAATAAGGCACTTATATTATTTGTATAATACAAAGAATTATTCAGGTGGGCTTTTTCTGTTAATTATGGAAGTTATGATATCAAGTTATGATGATAGGGGGGTCTTTCTGTGTGGATGAAATTATAAGAAAGTGTGGGAGTGTGCTTGTACGGTTTAGTCTACAGCCCATTGCAGGTCCAGCAAGGGTAAAGCGTGAGTGTGGGTAATGTTGTCGTTTGGATAGCCATCAGGGTAGAGTCCATAGATCAGCTTATACCCAAAGGAAACTTGAAACTTTGAGGATTTTTTCCAGGTTAACATCCCTTTATGTTCTAATGCAAAATATCCTTTCATTCCTGGGATTAACAAAAGGTCACCGTCAACCAAATAATTCCATTTTTCTCCTAATTGTCCATTTAAATCTGAACCAAATCTCAACAGCCATCCATTATAATAAACAGCCATCCTGTGATAAACCAGCGGCAGGTCAATGGTTGATTCTATGGCTAAATCTGCTCCGCTAAGCGCCAGCGCAATCCCGGCTTTTGCTGTTAGGGTTTTTCTGTGATCCAACGGTTTACTTACCAACACCATGTTCCATAGTGATAACAGGTGTGGAATTTCAAACTCCGGTGAAATCATTCCGCCAATGCCCTCCTTCGTCACTATTTTTAATAAAGGCGTTGGGTAGTACAGCGAATGGGTCGTTGATATAGTCCAACTGTTGGGCTGACCCCAGCGCTGCTTAATGGTCACACCAGGCATGAGTAGGCTAGTCAGCTTGTAAAAGGAAATTTCTCTGTTTTCACTTTGTCCCCAGCGCACCGGCTGAAAAAGTCCAATTTCCCAGCGCCCTTTTGGTAGTGTGTGTGCCGTTCCCGGCAACCATTCCCCCTGAGCAAACACCTGGCTAAAAATAATAGTTGTGATAAGAATACTTTTCATTGTCCTAAAATGATGGATACGCTCACTGGTGCATGGTCTGATAGCTGCCTGGATTCCACGGCATCCTGGTGGGTTTGACCCGTCTCAGAAACAGTTTCCTGATTCGTAAAAATGTAATCCAATTTACGGTCCAACTCCCTATCCCAAGATGTGCTGTGAGTATTGTGGGTAGATGTCACCGCATCTGCTAACGAAATTGCTGTATTATAGGTATTATACAGCGGTTGCAGTAATACTGGCTCATTTTCAAAGTTATTGAAATAACTGCCCTCCAAGTGTGGCCCCCCATCCTCGGCTGTGTGAAGTATGTCATCTTCACAGGCATCCTCAACGCAGAAATCTATTTCCGCTCCAGGGGGCACAGAGTTCAAATCTCCAGCAGCAACAAAAACGTATCCAGCTGCATCAATTTCATCAAGAACCTCACTGAATTTATCAATGTGCCTTTGTTTTGTATGATCGGTAGCAAAGGCAGTGGCGTGAGTGTTAACCGCATAAAAGCTGTCTTGACCCTGGATCGAAATTTTTGCTTTTATCGCATTCCGGCGCAGGTAAAACATTTGAGTCAAGGCGTCCTGATCTGTTCTTAGGGGTAACTGAATGCGTTCAGCTGTTTCAATCTCCCATTTGCTCATAACCACATTCCCAGCATCAATGCGACCAATGCCATCGCTGGGAATTACCTGTGCTTTCCACATAGAGGCATAGGCGGCATAATTCATTTCTGTATGGTTCAACAGCCATTGCACTTGGTCAATGTATTGTGTGCGCTTAGATTCTCTGTCTACCTCTTGTAATAAAATAATATCCGGATCAATGGCGTCAATTTCTGCAGCAACAAGCTCCAATGTATTCAATACTTCACCCTCAGTAAAAATAGAGCGGTCACCGCAAGAATCGCCAAAAAACGGAAGGCGTCCAATACCAAAACGGATATTCCATGTCATGACCCTTACGCTGGTCTCGGGTGCCGGGGCGGTAATAAAATTTTTTGCTTCGTACAGAATAGCGTCTTCCACAATATCGAATGTGGTTACCAGCGGTTCACACGAAAACGTGATCCATGCTATAGCTAAATAAGTTATTCTATTTATTTTTTCCATTTTTATTGAGAAAATAAAAGGGTGAATAGGCCAGAAAAAAATGAAATATCGCCACAAATTCAGCACTTAAAATATACCATGGCCATGGTCCCATAAAATCCAGAATGGAGGGAACATGTTCTCCCGTAGGTGTTGTGGGTTTCCCGCAAATCCAGAAATAGTTCGCATCCAAAATCAGGTTCGCAATCACAGCTAAAATTAAGAATATATTCAAAGCAACAAACGATTTCCATAAACTGTGTATTGTGGGTCTCATTCTAAACACAACTACAGCATAAATAAGGGCAAGAATGATTCCGTTGTGCCCAACCCAAAACCTGAAATAATGAAAATGGGGGAAACCGGCAGAAATGTCCGGAGTGATGGCTCCCTGCAGAGAGCCGCTCAGGCCCCAGAAAAACAATATTTCGAATGTAAGAAAATGCCGTTTTACCATAACCAGTGGAATTAAGAGATTAGAAACACGGCACAGGTGAACAGGGAGGTGGAGCGACACATCAAACGAACCTGCAATGATTTCCAGCATAACCCAGGCCGGGTAGTTTAACATGACAATATATCCGATAATCATACCAAGATTATTTTGAGATATTCTGTTCAAATATCTTACAGAAATCCAAGGAATAATTACGATTAATAAAACTGAGATCGTTAAGCCCCAAAAATGGTCCGATCCAAATACTTCAAATGATGTATCACCATACAAATAATGGTGTACAGTTTCTCTCATGTTATTGTATAATACAAGTATTTACAGTAAGGGTGATAATAAAAACAGGGCGGTTACTCCACGCTCATTATTTGATCCAGTAAGTCATTATCGTCCGGTAGTAGCTCTGATGGTACAATTCTTGGTGTCATTGTTTTTAATTCTGGAGCTTTCTGAAAAACATCCCGGAACATTGGCAGGGCTTCCTCAAGCTTTCCTCTCCCTGCCAAAGTAACAGCGGTCCAGTATTTTAATTCTGGGTTTTCGGGATAGAGGCTTGATGAAAGATTGTATTCCACAAGGGCACTGTCCACGTTTCCGGTTTCCATATAATAATCACCCTTGTTGGCGTGACGATATGCCCTGTGAATTCGTATCAATCGCCTGAGTTGTTTCAGGGGCTCTGGGTGGTCTTCAACCCGTAAGTCCAAGACAGTGTCTTTCCACGGAATGCCTGTTGGGTTTCCAGAAACAATGAGCATTGACGCAGACTGTTTCCCTCTCAGGTCACCACCCTCAGCCTGTGCTGTTTCTAGGGCTGCCATCATTCGCTCCGCTAAATCACCATCCGTCATTTCAAAAGTCATTGCCATAAGAGGCCACACTGTTGGAGATGCCATAATGTTCGCCTGAACTGTAAAATTATTACCGGTTTTATGCCCTGCAAACTCAATACATTTTTTACCAGTGTGTACAGCAACATCTCCCTTGGCATCTATCATGCCCACCTGCCTGACAGCCCTTCCTGGGTCTTTTGAAACAAGAGAATCCAGCGCTCCCTGTGCTGTCAAGCCTTTTTCCATAAGTTCTAATCCTTCGGGCCCATATTCTATTTTTGCAAAGGACTGGGTCGCCACTGCGCCAACCCCCGCTTTTGCCCAAGGTACAAGTGACCCTACAGAAAACCAATGGCTTTGAACTGCAACCCCCAGTTCTCCTGTTTTTTCATCGTACGCCACAATGGAATAGGTCGAAACCGGTCGGTGCTGGGAATAAAGAACGATTGTGAACAAAATTAATATGGTTTTTAGAATTTTCATTTTTAAATCTCTCCTTGTTTTATTCGATTATAATCTCATCGGAAAAAATCCATGCCTTTCCGCCTGAGCCGGGATGCCAGTCGGGACACACTTTACGGTTTTGTGCTTGAATTCTAATATATCTACACAGTTCGCTAATACCTGAAAAATCAGCAGTTCTTCGCTCTGGTGGGGAATCGGGGGGGGCTTCTGTTAATTGGATAATTTTCTCATTTTTAAATTGTTTGTCTTCAATAGAAAACGAGACCGCTATGTGTATCGGCAGGAATATCCATGAACCGACAGACTCTAAAAACCCCGCAGAAATTTTTGAAATTAACGTTCGCTCCCCAAGATCAAGAATCACGTCCATATCATCCCCCTCCCAGCCCTGCCAGTATCCATCATTATAGTGTGTTGTGCCAATCAGTCCATCCACAAGATTTATATGTCCCTTTCCTGAATATTTTCGCTTATGTGAAACCAAATATTCAACAGGTTTTCCTACAGCCTTGTGAAAATAAAATGTCTTTTCAGAAATTTTTCCTGACTGTTTTCCCTCTATGAAAAGGGCGGCCTTTACCGGGGTTGTTTTTTTAATGGAAATTGTGTGTTGAAATCTTGGAGAGGAAATAGAGGGGTCTGTACCGTCCACTGTAAAATGAATGGGGTTTCCTGGTTTTTCAGAAGAAAGGTCAATCTTGAACGTTGATCTGTCTGTTTTGGGGCTGGCCTGAATTGAAACGATGAATGATCCTGGTGCGTAGGTCCAGTCCAAAAAATCAAACCGTTCTTGAAGTTTAACAAGCCTTCCATAAAAATCGTCATAATCCCGAAAATTCTTTGGAGACCAAACAACTTCAGCCAGTGCGGTCATCCGGGGAAGAGTGCGATATTGTGCTCTTTCGTTGGTTTTCACGTATTCTGTCCACAGGTTTCCCTGTGCACCTAAAATGTGTTTTGATTCCTCCTCGTTCAGTTCTTCTGGGACAGGATTAAAGGAATACACTTTTTTCAATGTTGTGAAGCCACCGATGGCTTCCGGGGAGGTTTCGGGGTCTGCCTGATAATAATCAAAATAACAATGTGATGTAGGGCACATAATGACATCGTGCCCCTGTCTGGCTGATTCTACACCACCCTTTGTCCCTCTCCAGCTCATGACAGTAGCTTCGTCTGCCAGTCCACCCTCTAATATTTCATCCCAGCCCACCAATTTTTTATTCTTTGAAACAAGAAACTTCTCGATCTTTTGAATAAACCAGCTCTGAAGCTCCTGTTCGTCCTTTAGGTCTTCTGTCCTTATTCTATTTTGACATTTTTGACATTCCTTCCAGTTGGTTTTATCTGCCTCATCACCGCCAATGTGAATGTATGGTCCCGGGAATAACTCAACAACCTCTGATAAAACATTTTCTATAAATGCGAAAACCTCATCATTTCCAGCACAAAATATGTCCACATTGGGCCAGTAGGACCCAGGAACAACATCTAGCGTGTCGCCCTTACATGAAAGTTCAGGATAGGCGGCAAACACTTCGGATGTATGTCCCGGCATTTCTATTTCCGGAATTACCGTAATATAACGATCGGCAGCATATTGGATGACCTCCCTAATCTCATCTTTTGTATAAAACCCGCCATAACTTGCTTTTTCATTAGCCTGAACAGGGGACCATTCCTTCCAGTTTTCGTGTTCTCTGTCCACCCTCCAGGCAGACTTTTCGGTGAGTTCCGGGTAGCGGTCAATTTCAATTCGCCAGCCGTTGTCATCAGTCAAGTGCCAGTGAAAAACATTCATTTTATGAATGGCTATCATATCAAGATAGGTTTTAACAAATTCCACGTCAAAAAAATGGCGGGAAACATCTAAGTGCATCCCTCTGTATCCGAACCGAGGATAATCTTCAATCTCAACACATGGAATAGTGGGGCTTTGGGGCTCAATTCCTTTCTCCAGTTCTGGCGGTAATAGTTGGCGCAAGGATTGAAATCCGTAAAACAATCCTGCGGCTGATGGGGCCTCAATTAAAATCCTTTTTGAGAAAATTGAAAGATTGTACCCTTCCTTGTTTTCACTGACTTTAGAATTTATGTTCAATTCAATTCGCCCTTTTCCTTTTTGAATGTTGGGTGTTATTTCTATATCGATAGCGGGGGAGAGTAGGGTTTTAATTTCGTCTGCTATAAAACGTGTTTCTGGTGTGTCCGGGTGGATAAGGATATGACTAAACATTTGAAGCGTGACACTGTCTTTGAGTATTTTCACTGACACTGGTTTTGGGATTACTGAGGTGGCTGTTTCAGTGTTTTGGGAGCACTCTTTAATCACAGTAAAACATCCCATAAATACAACACATAAAGGAAGGCTGTAATAAAAAATTTTCAAATAAAATCAGTTTGTATATATGCTCTTAACCCATTTTATGTCACTGTCTGATACCGGTTTTCCAAGGGACGAAGCGACCTCAACCTGGCCTATGTTCCGCTGCCCAAGAAGTACACAACTGTTTTTTGAATCGGAAACGAGTGTGTCAATCACGCCATGCATTACCGGATTTGGGTGGTCTTTAAATTTTTCCCTTAATTGTTCCGCGTTCTTCTGAAAAAGGTTAATGACTGACTCATCCTTAAAGGCGCCTATATTTTTTCTGAAGTCCCCTTCAGAAAATTCAGCAGGCTGGGAATATTTTCCGGTCAACAAACCGTGCATAAGGGGCGAAAAATAACAAACACCTAAATTGTGTGTTTCAATGTAATCTTTTAATCCGCTTGATGAATATGTGTCCTCATAAATGTTGCGATAGGGCTGAACCACGTCGGGATCTGCTCTTTCAATAAAATTCATAATCTTGTTTAAGTCCCAATCAGACAATCCGGTAAATTTAGTTTTACCCTCTTCTTGAAATCGGTTAAGGGTGTTTGCCGCATCATCAAAATATTCCTCATTATTTCCAAAATTACAGTGATGAAAATACATAAGATCCACACAGTCTGTTTTCAGGCTGACTAAGGACCGCTCCATTTTTTGTCTCATGTGTGCGGGGTGATACCAATAAGAGTGGGGGCCTTGGTCCCACCCAACTTTCGTAGCAAGAAAAATTTCATCCCGGGGGACAGTTTCCCACATGGAGCCAATCACGGATTCTGACCGGCCATCTCCGTAAACATCTGCAGTGTCCCAATGGTTTATCCCAAGTTCCCACGCCCTAACTAACGCCTTTCGAGAATCTTTGTCTTCCTGTCCCGCCCAGCCAACAGACCTGCCGCTTGACACATTTGCCCCACCATAAGACCAAGTTCCCAGGCTTACAGACGATACAGACACTTTTGTTCTTCCCAGTAAAACCTGTCTCATTATTTTACCCTTTTAAAATCAGTCTATTAATGTTAATACATTCTCGGGTGGGCGCCCTAAAACGGCTCGATCTCCCTTAATCGCGATCGGCCTTTCTATAATTTTTGGATAGTGTGACATGGCTTCAAACAAGACCTGTATATCCTCTAATTTGTCGGTTAACCCTTGCTCTTTAAAGTCCGCTTCTCGGGTTCTAATAAACTCTTTTGGATGTAAACCAAGTTTTTTAGATAAACTTTGTAAATCTGAAACTGAGGGTGGGGTTTTTAAATATTCAATTATTTGAAGTTCAACACCCTGGTCTTTTAGAAGCTGCACGGCTTCTCTGCTTTTACCTCATCTGGGGTTGTGATAAACGGTGATTTCCAATTATTTCTCCTGTTTAAATTGTTTTCAAAAACAACATGTTAAAATATAAATTAAAAACTATACGGACTATGAAATGAAATTGGATTTTTCCATTTAGAATAATACGTGCATGCTATTAGCTGTACTAATTACTACATTTTATGAAACATGTTGCAAACAGAGGGGGCTCGGTTGGTTCATTGAGTGGTTCCACCGAAGAAGGTGGGGTCTCAGAAACAGAAGATTTGACAGACTAAACAAACACACATGCTTCAGAAAGTAGTTTTTTCCTAAGTACGGGAACCTTTGCTTCTTTATTCGGATAACCCACCGGGATCAATAAAAATGCCCGTTCGTTTTTTGGGCGCTTAAGTATTTTTTCAAGAAACCCCATAGGGCTGGGTGTGTGAGTTAATACAACCAATCCTATTTGATGAAGCGCCATTAATAAAAAACCTGCTGCAATACCAACGGATTCATTCACGTAATAGTTTTTTTTCTTGGATTTTGCTTCAAATTCATAAATTTGTTTAAATACCACAATGAGGCAGGGAGCCATTTCAAGAAACGGTTTGTGCCAATCAGTTTCAAAGGGATTTAAGTCTTCCAGCCATTCACGGGTGGCACGGTGGGTATAAAATTCTTTTTCTTCTTTTTCAGCGGCAATGCGAATTTTCTTTTTGATTATTTTATCTGTCACTATTGCAAATGTCCACGGTTCCTTATTAGCGCCAGATGGAGCAGAAACAGCGATCCGTACCGCATTCTCAATTGCTTCTAATGGAATCGCTTCATTTGAAAAATCTCTCACTGTCCTTCTGTTTTTCATTTTGTTCAGTAAGAGCTGTGACGTACTTATTAATTCAGATTTGTCTTTTTTTTTAAAGTGTAATTTTTGGAATGGCATGGTTCTCCCTTATGGTTTAATTTTGCCGATATTTTTTATCTACTTAACTATTATGCGATTATTAGAAATTATGTTTTTGGGTTCTCTGTTGTGGGCAATTTATCTTTTATTTTGGAAAGATAAAAAATTGTTTCTTTACTCATTGGTCGGTTCATTAATATTCTGCCTTTTTCATTTTATTCTGGAGTCATACCGTTGGCAAATGGTTCCTGCGTATCTTCTGTTTATAATCATTTTTATCATTTATAAGAGTCAGATACGTACATCTCTCTTGTTAAAATCTTTTCTGTTTATTTTGCTATTACTGTCCACTCTTCTTCCGATTGTGGCCCCTGTTTTTTCGTTACCATCTCCAACCGGTCCCCACTCGATTGGAACACAAATATTTCAGTGGACAGACTCTACCCGACTGGAATGGTTCACAAAAGAAAATCTCAGCGACTATAGAAACGTATTGGTTCAGGTGTGGTATCCATCTCAAAAACCGGAAAAAGAGAAACCCGAACCCTACATTGACCATATAGATGTCCGAGCAAAATCTATTGGTAATGCTGGGGGTTTTCCGGGAGAATTAATTAGCCACATCGGTCTTGTAAAAACCCATTCTTTTTTAAATATTGATCCGGATCTTTCTCAGTCACCTTATCCTGTACTTGTTTTATCCCACGGCATTACCGGAATGCGTCAAATTCACACAGCTCTTATAGAGGAGCTTACAAGCCATGGTTATGTGGTAGTGGCCTTAGACCATCCTTATGACTGCAATCTTACTGTTTTCCAAGACGGAACAATTGCAGATTATCGATCTGATATTACCGGACATCCAGACAGTGTCAGTATCAGGAGAAACCAATTAGATACCAGGGTTGCTGATGTTGGTTTTGTTTTGGATAAATTAACAGAATTAAGCACAGCTTCCGTGTTTGGAGGGATGATGAATCTGAATAAAGTTGGTGTGTTGGGTCATTCCTATGGTGGGGCAACTGCTATTCAGGTTTCTTATGAAGATGACCGGTTTACCTCGTGTCTAGTTTTAGATAGCTGGATGAACCCGTTGCCAAACAATATTATAAAATCAGGAATACACCATCCTTTTCTTTATTTAGGTCGCCCGCATTGGGGGGATTCGGATTATCCTTCCAGCCCTGAACTGGTGAAATTATTTATGAATACGTTTTCAGAACACAATTACCATTTTATTTTAAAGGGGTCGCGCCATCTCGATTTCTGTGATGCTCCGCTTTTTACTCCCCTGTCAAGCTGGTTTGTTGAAACTGGATCAATCCCAGCGAAAAAAGCAATTTCCGTTACAAACAGTATCGTTCTTTCATTTTTTGATCATTTCATGAAAGAAAAATTGAATAAATTCCCCAATAATCTTTTAAGTGAACCTTATATTATCTTTCGTTGATACTCTTTTCTTAAAAAATATTAATGGATACCATTTTTTCTTTTAACCTTGGTTTTTGAGTTTAACAATGCTTGACACTGTGGTGGTAAAAATGATGTTGTGTGTTTTCTTATTGTTTATAAAATCTAACCCATGTTGGGGTCTTTAGTTGTTTCAGTTTAGTGGGCATTGCTGATTGAAAGTTAAAGTAACATTATGAAGTGGTGGGGGTACCTAATATATACTAATTAATTTTCAAAGTTTTAAAATAGTTGTTCAGTTTTCTATTTGACACTTTGCACCTATAGATTATTGTCAGTAACCTTTAATGTTTATTTTTATTATTGAACAGTTTTTTCCTCATACCAAAGGCTATCTATTAATTTCTGATTCGTGACACCAAACCTGTCCAAAATTACCGCAATTGTCGGTGCACAGTGGGGTGACGAAGGCAAAGGAAAGGTCACTGATTTTTTTGCCGGGGAATCCGACTACGTTGTAAGGTTTCATGGCGGTAATAATGCCGGCCACACTGTTGTTGTTAACGGAAACACCTACAAGCTGCACCTAATCCCCTCCGGCGTTATTTATGGAAAACCAATCAGTGTTATTGGTAATGGTGTTGTAGTTGATCCCGGGGTGCTGTTGGATGAAATTGATTACATAATAAAAAAGGGGGTAGAACCCAAACTGATGGTAAGTGACCGCGCTCATGTTATCATGCCTTATCATATTGCCCTGGATGAAGCATTATCAAATCACCAGGGAAAGCTCGCCGCAGGAAGCACCAAGCGAGGAATTGCTCCTGTTTATGCAGACAAAATGTTCCGAAATGGAATCCGGTTAATCGATTTACTGGAGCCTGACGTTTTCAGGGAGAAACTTGAAAATGGTTATGGGTTTTCCAAGAGCCTTATTGAAAAATCGCTGGGGCATAAACTGGGAATATCAAAGGAAGAAATATTTTACACTTATTCCGGTTATGGCCAGCAGCTAAAGGAATATGTCGCAGATACGGCTGTGGAATTGTACAACGCACATAAATCAGGTAAATCCATTTTATTCGAAGGCGCTCAAGGTATCAGTCTGGACGTTGACCACGGCGTTTATCCTTACACCACGTCCAGCAATACAGCTGCCGGGCATATTTCCACTGGGACCGGTGTCAGTTTTCGGGATATTGATCGAATCATTGGAGTTGTAAAGGCTTATTTAAGCCGCGTAGGAGAGGGCCCTCTTCCGTCTGAAATGTATGGAGATGCTGCGGTCTCTCTTCGAGAAAAGGGCCATGAATATGGAACCACAACCGGTCGCCCACGTCGTATGGGTTGGTTGGATCTTGTCCAGGTTCGCCAAGCGGTACGCGTTAACGGACTTACTGAAATTGCCCTGACTAAATTGGACGTCCTAAACGGGTTCGAAGAGCTTTCTGTCTGTGTTGCTTATGGTGTGAACAATGAACATATCACTGAAATGCCTGCCAGTCTTACGCTGTACCGTAAAGCCAAACCAATTTATAAAACATTGCCCGGTTGGGGTGATTTGCCTGAAAATATATGGGATAAGGGCTACGACGAACTTCCCCAAAACTTAAAAGATTATATTGATTTTATAGAAGGTGAGGTCTGTTGTCCCGTGAAAATCGTTTCCGTGGGGCCCCAGCGCCACGAGACCATAATTCGTTAGAAAGGGTCTCGTGTGTTTAGGTGTTCAAAAAAATGTAGATCAAATTTTAACATCTAAAAACTTTCGCAACTAAATACATAAAAATGGCATTCACGAAAGAAATTGTTGACTTCTCCAGGCTTTCCAACACTGACATCAAGGCCAAGTTGAATGAGCTCAATATTCCGCTAACCGTAGATGAGGCACGCAAAATTCAAAATGATATGCTGGGCCGTGCTCCGTCCCTGTCAGAATTAATCCTTTTTTCAATCCAAGGTTCAGAGCATTCCAGCTATAAAAGCAGCCGATCACATTTAAAGCAGTTTACCACCACTGGTCCCGATGTGGTTCTGGGCGCCGAGGAGGACGCTGGTGTGGTTGCTGTGGCCACAGATATTGATGGAAGTCGTTGGTGCATCGTTATGAGCCATGAGTCTCATAATCATCCCTCCCAAATAGTCCCTTATGAAGGTGCTGCCACCGGCGTAGGTGGGAATGTGAGAGATGTAATGTGCATGGGTGCCGAGGTGATCGCCTGTACTGATTCGTTCCGCTTTGGGGAAATCAATAACAATAAAACCAAGTGGATTCATGACGGCGTGGTGGCAGGTATCGCTGGATATGGTAACCCTTTGGGTGTTCCCAATATTGGTGGGGATATTTATTATCACGAAGGCTATAACGAAAACTGCCTGGTAACATTGGTAACGCTGGGTATTGTGCAAGAGGACCAAATTATCCATTCTTATGCTCCAAAAAATGCAGATGGGTATGATCTTATTCTAATCGGAAAACCTACGGACAACAGTGGTTTTGGCGGCGCCAGCTTTGCCTCCCTGGAATTGGAAGAAGAAAAAAAAGAGCAAAACAAAGGAGCAGTCCAGGAGCCCAACGCCTTCCTAGAAAGGCATTTACTCAAATCTACTTATGCCTTGTTTGATATCCTGAAAGAAAAAGGACTGATCGACAATATCGGTTTCAAAGATCTTGGTGCTGGAGGTGTGGCCTGTGCCAGTGTGGAGCTGGCGGAAACAGCAGGTTATGGATCTGAGGTCTGGTTGGACAGGGTCCATGTCGGTATGGATAATTTACACCCTTCTGTTTATCTCTGTAGTGAGACTCAGGAAAGATTTATGTGGGTTGCTCCACCGGAAGTAACGCCAATGATTGTAAACCATTATAATAATGTGTTCGATCTGCCCGGCGTAAGCGCTGGTGCCTGCGCTTCTGTTATTGGAAAAATCAGAAACGACGGCCAATATATTGTTCATAACGGAAATGATGAGATTGTAAATGCCCCGGCGGAAGAAGTAACAGAAGGTTTTTTATATAATCGTCCATTTGAACCAGGGGATAAAATATTTACTGAACCAGTCTTGCCGGAGCCGGTAGATTATAATAAAACATTATTGGATATTCTTTCCCATGAAAACATGGCCAGCCGTGGGCCGGTGTTTGAACAGTATGATAAACAGGTCCAGGGGCGGACATACACGGAAACAGGGTTGGCGGATGCCGGGGTTATGGCTCCGTTTAATTCTGAAAAATATCCGGAAGAAATTCGAAATATTGGCATTGCTCTTTCTACCGATCATAACCCTCTGTATGGACTTATCAGTCCTTATTGGGGTGGAATAAACGCTGTAGTAGAGGCCATGCGCAATGTGGCTGCCGTGGGAGCAACGCCCCATGCCATTACTGACTGTTTGTGTTTCGGCAATCCAGAAAAACCTCAGCAGATGTGGGAATTTGTAGAAAGTGTTCGCGGTGTGTCTGACGCTTGCCACGCTATCACACTGAAAGAGTATCCAGGTGAGGCCACGCCCATCATCGCCGGGAACGTGAGTTTTTATAATGAATCCAAAACTGGTGCTATCCCACCAAGCCCTATTATCAGCTGCCTTGGTAGGCTCAAGGATGTAAACAAAACTGTACCAATGCATTTTCAAAAGACCAATTCTGTTTTGCTTATGGTGGGTGAGCGAAAAGATGAATTGGGAGGCAGTATCTATTACAGTCTACATAGCGAGCTGGGTGCCCACGTACCGAAGCCTGAACTGGAAGAGGTGAAGAAACAAATCTTTGCATTAACCGATTGCATTGATGGTGGACTTGTGCTTTCTTGCCATGATATTGCCGATGGTGGCGTTGCTGCGGCTATTGCTGAAATGACATTTGGAAACGGGATTGGCTGTGAGGCTAACGTTTTTGGTGATTATTCAGTGGATAAATTATTATTTTCCGAATCTGGAGGATTTGTTCTGGAAGTTTTACAGAAAAATGTAAATCCCCTTAAAAGCGTGTTTGCAACATATGAATTAAAAACTGATGTGATTGGCAGCACAACAGTACATAGGGTTATAGAAATAAACGGTGTCGTCCATTTATCCACCGGGAGAGTGAAAGAAATGTGGATGCGTGGATTGTGGGAAAAACTATAATGGGAAAGATTGATTATAAATCAGCTGGTGTAGATATTGATGCAGGAAACGAGGTGGTAGATCGCATTAAACATAGGGTGCGGTCCACTTTTTCATCTAATGTGTTGACAGGTCTCGGAAGCTTTGGTTCGCTCTATGATCTTAAACCGGTACTAGAAACCTATAATAATCCGGTCATGGTGCAAAGTGTTGATGGTGTGGGAACCAAAACCATTATCGCAAGAAAATTGGGGAAATTTGATACAATTGGGTTTGATCTGTTGAGTGCCTGTGCCAACGATATTCTGGTTATGGGTGCCAGGCCCCTCACTTTTCTCGATTACATCGCAAACGATAAACTGAAACCAGAAATTGTTGAAGAGATTGTATCAGGCATGGTGATAGCTTGCAAAGAAATCGGAGTATCGCTTGTTGGTGGTGAAACAGCGGAAATGCCTGATACTTATCTTCCGGGAGAACATGATATAGTGGGTGTCATTACAGGTGTTGTGGAAAAGGACAAAATTGTCACCGGTGAATCCATCAAGCCCGGAGATGTGGTTCTGGGTTTGCCGTCCAGCGGACTGCACACCAACGGTTACTCTCTTGCCCGTAAAATTTTCTTTGAAATCAACAGCTCTGGTGTAAACGATACTATCCCGGGATTGGATAAATCGGTTGGGCTCACATTGCTGGAACCACATATTAATTATACAAATCCTGTGTTTTCTGTTTTGGATGTAGGTATTGATGTAAGGGGAATTGTCCATATTACCGGAGGCGGTTTATTGGAAAACATTCCCAGAATTTTACCTTGTGGTGTTGGTGTTGAAATCCAAAAAGGGTCTTGGCCTTCGCTTCCAGTGTGTGAAGTGATGCAGTCCATTGGCAACGTGGATGAAGAAGAAATGTACCGCGCATTCAATATGGGCATCGGGATGGTGTTTATTGTTAATTCTTCTGATGTGAGTGCGGTAAAAAGTGCAATGAAATATTTGACTGAAGTTTATGAAATTGGGGTGGTAGTAGGCAGTGATGGGGAAGTAATAATAAAATGAATGCAAACGTTGCAGTAATCCAATTCC
>ERZ651768.926-NODE-926-length-21794-cov-4.045586_pt1 | contig 21794 bp, 24 predicted proteins | sample MGYA00514754_ERZ651768 | MGnify/ENA metagenome assembly ERZ651768
ACAAAGGGGGGTGGTGGTTCCATAGTAAATATATCCTCTGTTCATGGTCTGCTAGCTGCTAGAAAGGCTCTAACTTATGAGACGGGTAAATCTGCGGTTATCGCAATGACCAGACAAATGGCCGTAGACTATGGGGAAGTGGGGATAAGAGTGAACGCTATATGTCCGGGCCATATTGTCACGGAACGTATTTACGAAAGTACTTGGAAAGATAATTCCTCCGGTTTGAAATTCTTTGCTGATCAGTATCCTGTGAAGCGAACAGGTATTCCTGAGGACATTGGTAATGCGGCTGTGTTTCTTTGCTCCGATGAGGCATCTTTCATCACGGGGCACGCGCTGCCTGTAGACGGTGGGTTGACTGTTCAATTACAGGAGAATTTTGGGGTACAGCAGGCCAATTATGTTATTGATAACCCAGGCACTGAAATGCCATACCGCAGATAAACCCTGAAAATAATCTAGAGTTTTGCTTTTCAAGTGGGGGTTACAGCAGACATGCCTAAAGCTTCAGTAAACGGAATAGATATTGATTATCAGGAATACGGTCCAGAAGAAGGAAATCCCGAAGCTATTATCTTCGCTCATGGTGCTGGGGGTAATCTGCTTTCGTGGTTCCAGCAAATCCCTTACTTTTCAATTAATTATCGGTGTGTGACATTCTCACATAGGGGATTCGGTCATTCTTATGACATAGAGGATGGGCCTGGTATGAATGTTTTCCCTGAAGACTTGGAAGCCTTAATGGACTTTCTGAATATCGAAAAAGCCCATTTGGTCGCGCAGTCTATGGGAGGAAGAACTGCATTGGGATTCGCTGTAATCAATTCCAATAGAGTTTTAAGTCTTACACTCGCCGATACAACCGGTGCCATGGGGGAAGAAGATGTTGAAATGGCACTTTCAGAGTGGAGACAAACACATCCAGATACGCGAGGAATTGGATTCAGAGCTCTTTCGGATGACTTTCGCACTAGGAAGCCTGAGATGTCTAATTTGTACCTGCAAATATCACGAACCAATCCAATGAGAGATGCATCTGTTCCTATTCTTTTTGGAGGTCCCAAAGGGGATAAGTTGAGTGACCTGGATATGCCGGTGCTCTTCATTGTAGGAAAAGATGATCTTCTTACGCCTCCGCACGTTCTAAATTTAGCTTCCAAGCATATACCTGGAGCATCTTTGATATGCGTTCCGGGCTGTGGGCACTCTGTCTATTTTGAGAAACCCGACGTCTTCAACTTTGAGATTGGTAGATTCATCAGTGCAGCCTCTTCTTCATGACCTTTTCTAGTTCAGAATCTAGAACTGGTCTCCGATCCAAGGTCTTGGTCCACCAAAAATCGCAGCTGCTTTGGAGAGGTCCTCATCGGTTCCCTTCAGCAATCCAATGTTTTTTATGTCTGGTGGGGATAGGTGGTTGGTAAATAACGGAGCGAACCCCCTAGGACCCATTGACAACCCCCCCGTGCCACCAGAACTGACCGTACATCTACCCCCTGAAACGTCGAGCGTCCAGGTCCCGGTGTTCTCGTCCAACAATGGGTCTTCAATTGTTAGGGCGAGAGATATCTCGATAGCAGCAGGGTAGCCTCGAGCCTCAAGAGCTGATTTTACGTTAAGTATCCGGACCATCCAATCCCGAGAATGAACCTGTTTTGCTTCCTGCTCTTCCATCATTAACATCAAGGGGTCGTTGGGAGGCCCGTTCCATGAAATTGTCTCGATTACTGTGCGGTGGTCAGAAAAGAATCTGAGGAGCCTTTGCGCCGCTTCTGGAGTGAGCGCTACCATGTCCCGTACCCGGATGTGATCTGCGGAGCGAGCTTGCTGAAAGTTAACGTATCCGACTGGCTCTGCGCCATCTTTCACGATATAAGTAAAAACCTGTCGACCTCTGGTTCCTAGGATTAGATCCCAGAGAACTTCACCTCGATCGAGATTACCGTTACCGATGCTTCCTCGTTTATTAAAAAGAAGGACCATCTCTTCCCTGTCGACCTCTCTTGCTTCGGTCATTGAGAGCTCGTTTGACAACGTACGCATTTCTTTTACTGGTGCCTCGTATGTCAGTTTGACACCAGATCGTTCATAGCCGAAGGACCTGTAGACTCGGGCGCTGGAAGGGAATAGGGTCGAAATTACCATGCCAGACGCCTGCATCTCCCGAAGGGCACCGTGCATCAAGACAGATGCGGCCCCAATTCCTCTGCCTTCGGGAGCTACTCCGACTGACGTTACTGCACCGGTGGGCACAAGTCTTCCTCCGAACCACTGACCCATGGGGATGATTCCCATGCCGCCGACTATTTCACTTCCCATCCGGACCGCACGGAATCTTTCATGACCGACATGCTCGTTCCACCCAGGCTGGATGCTTCTGTGGAGAGCTTGGGAGATCGTTTCCCAGAGCCCGGGGGCTTCGTTAGCGGTTATGTTCGTGTATGTGAGTTCGGGTGTAGGCATGTGGTTATATTTTGCTGCTTAAAAGGTCCTATACTGTGCAAGGAATTCCAAATCTGGCTCCATGCCGAACCCAGGGAGATCTGGGGGACTTACAAACCCCTTGTCGACTTGCAAGGTGTAGTTGTAAACCTTATCAAAGATAGGGTCCGTCTCTCCTCGATAATATTCAAGGATAAGGCCGTTTGGGATAGCACAAAGCAGGTGAATATGAACTTCCTGTCGACCGTGCGGAGCGATTGGGAGATTGTGCGCCTGCGCCTGGGCTGCTACTTTCATAAATTCGGTAACTCCACCCATAATTAGAGCGTCCGGTTGTAAGATTGCTGCCGCCCTACTTTCGATAAGATCCCGAAATCCGTAACGGGTGTATTCATTCTCACCCGTGGCTATCGGTATGGATGTTGCTTGGCTTATAAGAACGTGTCCTTTGTAGTCGTCCGGCGGAATGGGTTCTTCAAACCAGAATATGTCGAACGGTTCCATCTTCCTAGCGATCTCAATTGCTTCGTAATATCGATAAGCGCAATTGGCATCTACTAGCAGTTTCACATTGGGCCCGATTGCTTCCCTCACTGCCTTGACTCTTTCCACGTCCTCATTAATGGGCACAGCCCCGATCTTCATTTTTACTGCGTCAGCTCCCATTGACACGCTAGTTGTCATCTCATCCTGTAATTCCTTTAAACCTTTGCCTTCTTCGTAATATCCGCCTGCTATGTAGACAGGTACCTTCTCAGTGTATCCACCAAGAAGTTTATAAACCGGCTTGTTTGCTGATTTCCCTTTGATATCCCATAGAGCTATGTCTATGCCACTTATTACACGGGTAGTGATACCTCGTCTTCCGGTAATCTTCGGTTCCCAGAGTTCGTCCCAAATACGTTCATTATTGAAAGGGTCCTGTCCGATGACAAAGCCCTTGTAGTAATCGAATATAGACTTGATTATCTCGTCTGACGAATGTGTGCCACCTATAAGACCTACTCCGGTAATTCCCTCATCAGTCTCAACAAAGACGAAATTTCGCCCGTCGTGTGTATACGTGTGCTTTCCGTTGCTCTGCGGAACACGCTTCGGCCAACTATAGCATTCGACTCGCATGTCGGTGATTTTCATTCTTTTTGTCCTCCGAATTCCTTGGGCCCAATAAGCACAATGGCTGGTTTACCTTAAAGTCGTGAAGCTAGTTAGGATTGGAAGTATCCTGGTTGAGAACGCGAGTTCAATATGTGTCGGGGATTCTAGCACGGTGTGACATGTCTTTTTTCAAGGTGCTATCAACTAAAAGTTAACCGTTTCCCCCTAGGCTAGGATTTTCTGGCCGGATCTATACTGGTGTAGTATTCCAGCGATACAGCATAGGTTACGAAAAGGACATGCATTAATGAGCACCTACAAATATTCTAGGTGGGACGGGACTCAGGATCCCATCGAGGATCGTAACTCTGCGTTTGATGCCCTTGCTGAAGAAATACTGGAGGCCGGTGATGTAAATGACGCTCTTCGAAACCTGTTTCAGAATGGTTTACAGGAAGGAGCTAGAGAAGAAGGAACCGGAATAAGACCTGTAGGGGGCTTAAACGACCTAAGGAAAAGGCTTGAAGAGCACAAGCGCTTCTTATTGGAACGATACAACTTGGACTCTATAGTTGATGACTTGTCGAGAACGGTCAAAGACATAATTGAGGCTGAAAGGAAAGGGATCAAGAGAAGGCTCAGCGATGCTTGGGACCATTTGAATAACGCTGCCGATTTTGAGCGAGAAGAGCTGGCAGATCCAATGGAAATCTTGCAGCAACGTGCGGGGGAAAACCTCTCAAGGCTTGATTCCTTGCCTGAGAGCCCATCCGGTACGGTTCGAGAACTTCGGAGTTACGATTTTATAGATCCCCAAGCACGCCAAAAATTTCAAGACCTGATAGACGACTTGAGCAAGCAGATGACGCAAAATTTCTTTCAGGGCATGAAAGACGCGATGGAAAACCTGTCGTCGGAGGACATGGAATCGCTTCAAAACCTGGTAGAAGGGATTAATCAAATGCTCCGTGATCGAGCTGCAGGAGAAGACCCTGATTTCGACGGCTTCATGGAGGCGTATGGACATCACTTTGATCCAGATAGGCCTACAAGTTTAGACGATTTAGTAAACAGGCTTAGTCAAAATATGTCAGCGATGCACTCAATGTTAGAGAGTATGTCGGATGAAATGCGGCAGGAGTTGACCTCTATGACTCAGCAGGCAGCTGATCCCAACATGGCGGACGCCCTTAATGAGCTAGCTAACAACATCTATGATGTAGCGTCGTTTGATGAAATGGTTCAAGGATATCCGTTCACAGGCTCGGAAGAGCTAACAATTGATCAAGCAATGAACGTTATGGGCGATATGCAGGGTATCGAAGATCTGGATAGAAAAGTTCAGGAGGCGATACGCAGCGGTAATCTGAGCAACTTGGACCTGGATGAGGTTGAGGAAATTGCTGGAGAGGACGCAAGGAATGAGCTGGAAGAGGTCCAACGCATGGTTCAGGCATTGGAGGAAGCTGGATATCTCCGAAGGAACCGTGACCGGTTTGAACTCGGTCCTTTAGCAGTCAGACAGATTGCTCAGAATGCTATGCGGGAGATATTTGCACAGATGAAGAAAGACCGTTTGGGCAGCCATGATTCTTATTTGAGTGGTGACTGGGGGGATCTATCAGGAGCAACGTTACCTTATGAATCGGATAAGTCATTCGACATTAATTTACAGAAATCGCTTTTCAATACGGTAATCAGGCAAGGCACGTCACTGCCCCTTAACATGTCATACGATGACTTGGAGGTTAACGAGAGGGAGCATCTGACTCAATCGGCGACAGTGCTCATGCTCGATCAAAGTCGCTCGATGGGTATGTATGGTACCTACACGTCCGCAAAGAAGGTTGCACTGGCCCTATACTGGCTTATAACAACGAAGTTTCCGAGGGATAAGTTTTACGTTGTGGGGTTCTCCGACTACGGGATGATTATCGATGGAAAGGATCTTCCTGAGTCCACGTGGAACCATTGGGTTGCAGGCACAAATATGCATCACGGCCTGATGTTAGCTCGTCAATTACTTTCTCGCGAAAACGTTGCCAACAAACAGGTTTTAATGGTGACTGATGGAGAGCCGACAGTCCATATGGAAGGAGCACAGGCGTTCTTTAGCTATCCGCCGAGCTATCGGACACGCGAACAAACCCTCAGGGAGGTCAAGCGTTGTACACGTGAAGGCATAACTATCAACACATTTATGCTTGAGGCCAATTTGTTTCTCACGGATTTTATTGACCAGATGGCAAAAATCAATAAAGGGAGGGCTTTTTATACCCATCCAGATCAACTGGGGAGGTATGTTCTTGTGGACTATCTCAAGAGTAGAAGGGCCCGTGTTTAATTGACATGGCAAACATCATTGCCTGCAAAGTGACATATTAGCTAAAATAGTCGTTAATTTTCGGATATTCGTAGGGGGGACGTAAGATGGCTGACAATGATCTTGCTCTAAAGGCACATCTTCTGAGACGTGCTGGCTTTGGCGCATCTAGATCTGAATTGGAGGAAATCTCAAAAAAGGAATACGAAGATATTGTTGAGGATCTTCTTCATCCCGAGAGATTTGAAGATCTCGATGAAGACTACGTAAAGCGCTACAACCCTGAACTTTCTTATCACGACACACATCCGCTTCACGCTGGAAAGTGGATCTGGAGAATGATAAACACGAAGAGACCTCTCGAGGAGAAGATGGCCCTTTTCTGGCATCATATATTTCCAACGGCCTACTACAAAAGTGAGCACCCACCCACCTTGATAACTCAGATAGCAACTTTTAGGAAGAACGGTCTTTCTAATCTTCACCAAATTCTTTTGGACTTGGCTAAGGATCCAGCCATGAACTACTGGTTGGATAACTGTGAGAATCATTCTGACCAGCCCAATGAGAACTGGGGCAGAGAATTACTGGAGCTCTTTTCAATGGGTGTCGGTAATTACACTGAGGAAGACATCAAGAATGCTGCAAGGGCATTTACGGGATGGACATTTGAGCAGCCTGTTCCTCTTTATCCCAATGGTCAGTATGAGTCATCTTTTGTGTATGACGAAAATGACCACGATGACAGCGAAAAGACATTTCTAGGTAGAACAGGCCGCTTCAACGGTGAGGATATAGTAAACATCATCTGTGAAGAGAGGGCTACAGCCAAGTTCATCTGCAGGCATTTTTTTACCTTCTTTGTTGAGGATGAGCCACAGGTTCACACCTGGAGTATAGAAGAACCTCGTAATCCCAAAGCGATCGACTCGATGGTTGACGTCCTCATGAAGAATAAAGGAGAAATAAAGCCCCTTCTCCGTTTTATCTTCAATTCGGATTTCTTTAAAGATGCGAGGTATAAGAAGGTCAAGAACCCGACAGAACTAGTTGCAGGCACTATTAAGATTACCGGAAAGTTTGGGATGATTCCCGAGACTGGAGAGGCTGTAGGATCTCTGTACAGTACTGCTTCAGTAATGGGGCAAGCTCTTATGAATCCCCCCACGGTGGAAGGTTGGCATACCGGACAGGAGTGGATAGACGGTGGCACTCTGAACGAGCGGGTAAATTTCGCCGTGAACCAATTTGATGATCTTACAACACCGGGGTTTCAAGATATTTTGAAGCGACTTGGAGAAAAAGTGGAATCAAATGATCTAGTTGATAAATGTCTTGACCTAATGGGGCCTATAGAGGTTGGTGATGAAACCCATGCTGCATTGGATAATTATGCCGATGCGGTTGGTGATATAGATCTTAGTACTGATAAATTACGAACGGAGAATGCTGCCAAGGTCGGACGGATGATCCAGTTGATTGTTTCAACCCGAGAGTACCAGTTCGCCTGATCTTGTCATACCGGAACTAGTAAGAGAGAGGAACAAAGCATGACAACCACAGCTAAGAAGAATCCAGTCTTTGTAGTCGTTCAACTTTCGGGTGGGAATGATTTCATGAACACCCTGATTCCATATACGAACTCAGTTTATTATGACAACAGGAAACTATTGAACATTCCACAAGAGGACGTCCTACCTCTAGATAACACCCTCGGTTGGCATCCTGAGATGGCCCCGTTCAAGGAATTATATGACAAGGGCATGGTGGCAGTGGTTCAAGGTATTGGCTACCCTGACTCTAACCGCAGCCATTTTAGAGGGATGGATATATGGCATACGTGCACACCAAGTGAGGTTTCTACAATAGGTTGGCTAGGTAATACTATCGAGCTTCTTGATCCTAGTGGTGAGAACCCATTAACGGGAGTCAACTTCGGAGTTGGCTTGCCAAAGGCTATGACCAAAGCGGGCGTGCCTGTAACTAGTGTTTCAAATCTGGACAGCTACGGCTTGATGAGTGGTATCACGGCGGAGGAACAAAGGGATAAAGCGCTACAGATCTTCAAGAATATGTACGGGCAAGCTATAGGTACTGGGCCGGTAATGGAGTATCTGTCTAGGACGGGGAATGATGTACTTACGGGAGCGGATCTCATAAAGGTCGCGCCTGAGAAATATGTGTCTAGCATCGAGTATGCTGATAGTGCTATAGCAAAATCCTTAAGGGATGTAGCAAGGGTTCACACTGCCGATTTGGGAACTCGTATTTTCTATACTCAGCAGGGTGGATATGACACTCATGCCAATCAGCAACCAGCGCAGCCTGGTCTTTTTAAAGATCTTGCTAGGGCAGTGAATGATTTCTTTGCGGATTTAGAGGAGCATGAATCGGATGAGAATGTTGTCATGCTCATATTCTCTGAATTTGGCAGGCGCGTTTATGATAACGGCTCGGGTACAGACCATGGATCCGGGGGCGGAGCATTCTTAGTAGGAAAGCCGATCGAGGGTGGGTTATATTCAGAGTACCCGTCGCTGGAACGTGACCGATGGGCCAAAGGGGAGGATCTCGAACATACCATTGACTACAGGGGCATCTACGGTACAGTTCTTGAGCAATGGTTGGGTATTGAAGCGACGCCTATAGTCCAAGGTAATTACGAGCAGATCAATCCGTTCAAATCTAACTAGTTGATATACCTGTGGAGGTCTTAACGTGACAGCAGCATATGAACTACTCCGGTCGGGGTTTCCTTACTATATGACGCTTGGACAACGGCGAGTAACTTCAAATCCTGTCGATATAGGATTCGGAAAAGAGAACGTCTATATACTAACCCGCGGGGGATTAGGAACAGAAGTTCGCGTTATTAATTGGGAAGATGAAAACCTAGGTGTAAGAGGTGGGGGTGACCTTTTCCAATGGCCTGCAGGGCTCCTTGTGGACTCTGAAGAGAATCTGATCGTATCGGATGAGGCAAAGCACAAGGTCGTCACTATGGACAAGGAAGGCAATCACCTTCAGACGTGGGGTGAACATGGCTCTGGGCCGGCACAATTGAACAGGCCGTCGGGAATGTCCTTTGATGGAGATGGGAATATTGTCCTGACTGACACGATGAATAACCGAATTCATCGGTTTACACGGGACGGTGAGCATCTCCAAACTATGGGAGAAGGCGATTTGGCTAATCCCTGGGGAGTAACTGTGGACCAGTCTGGTGATATATATGTCGCTGACTGGAAAAATGATCGGGTTGTGAAATATAGTGGCGATGGCGAGCAACTCATGATCATTGGTTCAAGTGGCAGTGAAAAAGGACAGTTTCTGAGACCATCTTCAGTTGCGGTTGACAAACACGGCGATATCTACGTTTCCGACTGGCAGAACGATAGAGTGCAGCTGTTTAACAAGGATGGAAGGTACATTCAAAGCTTTCATGGCAACGCTTCATTATCGAAGTCTGGCCAAATGTATATTCTTGCTAATCAGGTAACTCTGAGGCTTCGAGCCATGGGAGATGTTGAGAAGACGCAACGGTTAAATGCGCCAATGACTGTAAGAGTTGATGGAGAGTTCAGGCTCTTCATCACTGACTTTGGCAATCATCGCATTCAAATATATAAGAAGGAAGCGGTGGAGCTGTCCGAAGAAATGATAGCTCCTCCGATGAGGAATCCGATTCTCTTCACGACTTAAATTCCTATAGCTGAATTACGGGGCTTGAACTGGTGGTCAAAGCAGAAGGTAATGCGCTGACGGGAGGACCGAGTATATCTTGAAAACTTCTCATTCGTGTCGCTTGCTACGGATATAGCGGGCAAAATCAAGGACAGATTTCCATTCCTCGTCGTTGAGGTCTCCAATATCAGTTAATCTCTTCATATAGTCCTGTGTGTTTGGTGTGTCGTAGACATCTTTGTCGAGATACCCGGCAAGCAATGCCAGACGGCCATAAGGTAAACGAAGTGTGGAAGCGATGTTGCGTAGAGTCTGCACAGTTGGTTGAATTCGCCCACTTTCCAAATGTGAGGCGTATGCGTCACTCATATTTAGAATACTGGATAATTTTCTCTGCGATAGATTTCGGGCGAGTCTAGCTTCTCTGATGAGCTTGGCGAGAGTGGAATAAGTCGGACCGGATTGTTTTTGACCAGCCATGTTTCGCTAGATGCCTCTATACTCTTTTCTCTAAGAAACCTAATATCATTCTACTCATCTGCAGAAAAAATGTTCTAAAATCATTGACAACTTAGAACAAACGTACTAAACTGTTCTCACAGTTGAATAGCCGCTCCTCAAGTGGATTAAGCGGCAGAGGGAACAGCCCCCGTGATCGGCCGAAAGGAAGCTCCGGGGGCTTTGTTTTTAAGATTTACCCTATATATGAGATCGAATATAAAGCGAGGTGCCTCGCAAAAGTGTTGAGAGAAACTCTTTTAAAGATTTTAACTTAAGACGATGATAGAGCTGTCATAACTTTTACCTGTTAGCCAGTTCTCGGACCATATTCATATCCAGTTCGACTCCTAATCCAGGTCCATCCGGAACATCCATTAGGCCATCCTTGATATTTAAAGGTTCAGCAAGTATGGGATTTTCGTCTCGAATAGATATGTGTTCGATGTTGTATTCCTGTTTATACGGCACTCCCTGCGTAGCTACGACGAAGTGGGCGTGTGCAACAGTGCTTATGGTTGGTTGAGTATTGTGGCAGGTTATGGGTATCCCAATAGCCTCTGCCATGTGGGCGATTTTAATGAAGGTGGTGAAGCCTGGCGTTTTTACGATGTCTGGTTGGACAATGTCTATTCGACCACGAAGCATAAGATCCCGGTACTCATAGAAGCTATATATCATTTCTCCAGAAGCAATCGGAATCGTCAAAGCGTCGGACACCTGGGCAAGTCCGTCAAGATCGTAGTGAGGCCTTGGCTCTTCAAAGTGGAACACCCCCAACTCTTCGAGCTGTTTACCAATCTCGATGCTGTTATGAACCGAATATGCACCGTTAACATCAACAAGAATATCAATGTTGTCTCCTACCGCCTTTCTAACTTCCGATACCGTATTAATCGTCTGGTCAGATGGATCGTCTATTTTCCCAGGTACCGCACTGTGTAGTTTGTACGCTGAGTATCCTTTTTCGACAAAGGATACCGCTCGTTTCGCTTCTTCAAGAGGTGTCATGCCCCGTTTCATCGAACTTGCATAAACAGGCATTTGTTCTCTCACCTTTCCCCCGAGTAGTTCGTAGATAGGCAAACCCAAAGCCTTACCTCTCAGATCCCACATAGCTATGTCTAAGCCGGCGATTCCTATCCAAATAGCACCTCCAATCTCTAAGGCATTGCCTGCTTGAGCCATATCTCGAAACCTCGACTCGGTTTGAGTAGGGTCTTTACCTATAATGGAAGGTGCCAGTACGTTTTCTATAACTGATTTAGTGACGGATGGTTGGCGCCGGAAACATTCCCCAATGCCCGTCACGCCCTCGTCTGTATGTATGAAAACAAACGGATGCGATTTTTCTAGTACAAGGCATTCTACAGAGACGATTTTCATCTACCATTCTCCCAAGGCTAATTGTTGTCTACAGAATTAGCCTACTATACGCCGTTTTCTCAAGTCAGTTTGTTAGGTTTTACGGTGTTTAAGAGACAGTAGGATGTGACAGGTGTTTTCTTTGTGATGCCTCAGCAATGTCCGGGCGGTGAGCACTAAAACTGCCACTTTAATTTACTAGGCCATTTTCTTCTTCGAAATCCATATACGGTCTGAACCCTGTTGCCAGGTTTTCCAGTTGAGTTTGTTTGCGAGAAAGCTGGCTTTTTCCCACTCTGCGTCGGTATTAGATTTTTCAATCAGAATTTTCCAGAAGAAAGCTATATCATCATGAGGTGTTAAGTTAGCGCCTTCACTTAAATACCAGTTTCTCCAGGCCCATTTGATGACACGACCTGAAGGACGTTTCCCGGTAAGTTCAAAATATTCATTATCCAGGTAGCTGACCAATTTTCCCTCCTGCCAAGGTATACCGTATCGATCAAGAAAACGCCATTGAAACGGGATATCTTGTATTGAGTCTTCAAGAGTCAGTTGTTCGTACTCCTTGATCCACCTATTCAGGGTCGAAATACTGACTGCTTTTCTCCCAAACTCTCTAATGAGTTGTGTATGGATCTCCCGTCTGTTCTTCCCCCCGTTGGACCACATTAAGTAGACTTCTTGCATTTGTTCGTTGTTTGTCTTTACATTGGGCAAGCCAACCATCTCCTATACTTATTGACTTATATTCATTAAGTGTGAATTGCATTTTAACCTATATTACATAAGATATAGATTCTGTCGTGGTCGATTATCGACCGAATATCTGAATGGGCTTGGCAATGCTGTTTTCCGTTGCTGGATGCCACCAGCAGGAACTGCACTGGGGGTTGCCGAGTGGGTAATTGGCAATGGCGGAAACAGAGCTTATTTGGTAGTAGCTGTTAGCCTGCTATGTGGATGAATCTCTCAGCCCATACTTATAAAGCACGAATTATTTGAGTTCGATTAATACGTTTCTATAGGTCGAATTTGTGTTATTGGTGACTCTATGAGTTCTGTGATCCCCATGGTAGCGCCAGCTGCCTATCTCCGAGGGGCTCCTCTCAACTGAACCATTGTTGTATTCGACGTCGAGATTCCCTCCTTCAACTACGACTGTGACATAGTCGTTTTCGTGTAGATGCCAGTCACTTGACTCCCCTGGCTCTACTATAAGGTTCCAAATCCTGACTTTGTCGTTCTCTAGAATCAAATGGGTTGCTATGTCTCCAAGGGTTCGATCTCCAGATGCCATATCTTTGTACTCCTATTCTCCAGTGTTGTATTCGGCCGGTTGGGGTATGTGCCTATGTCTTCCTAAAGAGATAATAGGCTCTCAAAAAAGGATAATGACTCCTGTAAGAGAAAAATTTTGTCCCTTCTTCAGACTCTAAGGTTAGTCTTCTCAATAGTAGTGAGACCGAATTCTCTAGTCACTTTCCCACCAGAGTCAGGTAGTAATTTGTAATCGGAGCCTACCACACCCGAAGTCTCAAGATGTAGAGAAGAAACTCATTTGTGAGCGGATAGGCTTTTTAGAGGAGAATAATATATATAGAATACGGTAACCGTTTCATAGGTGATTCTGGAATATTGGGAAGTTAAAATCATAAATAGGACATCTATTTCATATGGGAGTTAAATGCATGTCACGCACTAAAGATAACGCGGGACAGTTTCTTGAGGCTTATATATTGCACGCTTCAGGAAAGGGGAGAAAACATATATTCGAGGTGCTTAATGAACGTTATCAGGACCAATCTGTGAGCTTACGAACAATTGGAACCTGGCTGCAAAGGTTCAGGACAATGCCTGAACACGTAGTTGCTCAAGATAAAGAATTTGAATGGCACGAATGTGAAGAGTACGGGATTCCGTGGGAAGCGTCTAGATTACTGATGAGTCTTTTAGAGGCTTATGCTTATCCTCCGAGTGCTAGAACAGCCAAGTGGATATGGAGAATCAGCTGCGTAGCAGACTGGAGTGGTGCGCCAGAGAAATTGCTTCAACTTGCGGATATGTACACTAACCATGAACGTGAGCTGCTATTTAACGGTAAAACCACATTTACATTTAAGGATCTGAATTCAGAGATTCAAATCCAATCCAGTGCCCTGCGTGCGATGGAAGGAAGGAGAACAAGTTAATATCCTTGTGTATTCGAGGCGCATAAGTTGAATTTGTGTCGTAAAAAGACCGTTGTGACTCAAGCTGAAGGCCCAGAGTAGTTCTTTAGTAAGCAATACTTCAGTTAGTACTATCGTACCTGAGGTCACTATCTCTACCATTCAAGATCTTGGGAAGAACCCATTCCAAGTGATGCGCCTTTCCTAAGGAAGTTCGCGTTTGCATAGTAAGTGACAGCTTTTCCCATGCCAAGAGCATGACTTTTAGGAACTCGAACCTGCTACATATTCAACCCCATGGCCGCCAATCTAATAGGAAGGTACCTTCCTATCTTGGGTTCAAGGATGCTCAGTCACAATTTCAACCTACTGCTTGCTTTTGTTGCCATATAGGACCAAACATGTTTGCGGCATTTCCTACTCCGATTATTGCCAATCCTACCCCTACTGTTCCAAAGATCACCGATATATCCCACGAGTATTTGACTGATAACATTCCTACAGTAGCTACTAGTAGCAATCTTGAAATACTGACAATTACCGGGATTAGCATTCGACCCGTGCCTTGACTGGCGAAATATAGAGTTTGCCCTCCTCCGAAGAGTCCATAAAAAAGTGCCGCAAAACTGAGGTAAAGAGCACCATATGAATAAACTTTGGGATCCGTGGTAAACCGGTCGAGCCATAGACTCGGCTCTGCGGTCGCGATTATCCCTATTATCCCGGTCGCGACAAACGTGGCCGCGAAACCGATCCATGCAATGTTTCTTGCTCTATTATATTTGCCTGCCCCAAAGTTAGCGCCAACAGCTGCAGTTAAAACACCGCCTATACCAAAAGCGATAGGAATTAGCATAATTTCCAATCTACTTCCTAACCCGTAACCTGCAAGCGCCTCAGTTCCGTATCTACCTACTAATCCGGTGACAATGACGATTGTGAAAGCAATTGCGGTACTGTTGAGCAAACCAATGCCGCCTACTTTCATAATGTCATTAATAGCCCGCATGTTGAATGAGTACGGCATCAGACGGATACTTACTCTCCCTCGAATTATTGTGGCAAGCATGTAAGCCCCTGCTGTGCTATGGCAAAGCAGCGTGGCGCTAGCAGGGCCCGATATACCTATCGAAGGGAATGGCCCCCAACCTAGAGTTAAGGCTCCCGACAGCATAATCTGCACAAGACTGCTTGTGATGAGAATTCTGGAAACTAAAGGTATTTCTCCTATTGCTCTAAGTAAGGCTGAAAGCAGGAAGAACAACCATCCTACAAATGCTCCGCCGAACAAGATTCGAGAATAAATAACTGAACCTTCCAAGACCTCTTCTGTAGCACCTAGTACAGAAAATAAAGGTCTGCAAAATACCCCGAGAGCTAAGGTGTACAAGAAAGACATTACACCTATTATGATTAAACCGTGCCAGGCCGCTTCTTCAGCTTTTAGTCTATTTCCACTACCGAGCGCCCTTGCCACAGAAGATGTAAGGCCACCTCCAATAGCTCCAGCAGCCATCATTTGCATTAGAGATTGGAATGGAAATACGACTGCTAGACTCGCAAGGGCTGTGGTACCTAGCTGACCAACGTACCTTGCATCCGCAAAAGAAATGCAAGTCATTGTTGTTACAGCCACCAAGTTTGGTAGAGCGAGCCTAAACAGCATGCTGACGACGGGAGCCTCTAATAGCAATTGCATTTGTGGGGAATGGCCTGGTTTCATGAGAAATACTAGTCCTAAAGTCAGTTTATTCAAGCACAAGCAAAGATACTAGGATATCTCATAGTCACCTAAGTCTTACCCCGAATAGAAAGCGTTCGTATAATTTTCTGTTGAATATGGAAAACGGCGGTCTCCAGCACAATACTTACACGGTCCGCACTGCAAACCGGCCCAATTCTTATAATTCAAACATGAAGTCATTTAAGTGGAAAGGCATACCTGTCAACATTCCTGATTCCAGATCGGAATGGATATTGTTGGTGATATTTCCGCTGTCCGCTGTCGTGGTGATAAACCTTTCAGTGCTTATCCTCAGGCTAACCAGATAGAGCCTTTCCTTAGCTCGCTCAAGCGGCACAGTGAAGGACTTCAACGGAAATTCTTTAAACTATCTCCGCGCTGCCAATGCTTGTGATGTATTCACCAACCCATACGGCGTTCTCATTGGATCGCATTCTAGGTTGCTTAGGCACCTGGGTTGCATACTCAGGCTCAGCCGCATGCTCCAACCCATTGACAGCGATCTGAATTAGAATTATGGGGTGGAATTGAAAGATAACGCTTTCTACGAAGACCTAACTTTTTCTGGCCTAGAATTTAGTCGGGGGCTCATCAATTCAAGCGCTTTTGAAAGGTGCGAATTTGTGAATTGTGATTTCAATGAATCACAATTTAACGATTGTAAATTCATGGAATGTGTGTTTAAGGATTCCAACCTAGCTTTAGTAAAATTAACGCAGACAAGATTCACCGAAACGAGGTTTGAACTTTGTAAGATTATTGGAGTGAACTGGACACTACTTAACTGGACGGGCATTACGTTGTCAGCTCCGTTTGGATTTGATTCGTGCGATATCAGTTTTTCAGCGTTTAACTCATTAAAACTCCCTGGTTTAATGATAAGAAACTGCAAGGCACACGATGTCGGTTTCGAATCTTGTGACTTAACTGGGGCAGATTTTGTTAAGACCGACTTAACTAACACGCGGTTTAGTTCATCGAAGCTCAATAACTGTGATTTTAGAGAGGCGAGTAACTTCAACATAAACCCCACTGAAAACTCTGTGGAGGGAGCTAATTTCAGTTTCCCTGAAGTTCTCAATCTGCTTAGCTCATTTAGGATAAAGATGGACGGGTTCTAAATGCTCCGTTTGTGCGTACTTTTATCTTTCATACTTCGTCAATAACAATAATGCTAAAGACATTCAACGTATTCATTAAAGTTTTGTAAGGTCACCTTGATACTTGTATTTACTTCTGAAATTCGCTTCTCAGGAGGGCCGAACAGTATGCTTCTAATTAAGGTGTAGTAAAAGACTTCATATTTAAGGCTAACCTTTACTGTTTCTAAAGAGTCGTGACTATCCTCAATATCCCACGTCCACATAGTCTGGGACTTGAAGAGTCTAAAGCGACAATACAATAGCCCTTCCGGCGAAGCCATCCTCTTTTGTTCAATCCAACCAACCGTGTACCAGACTCTAAAGGCCCTCCAGTTTTCCATGATACTCGTACGCATTCAGGAGTCTGCAAAGGAATCTTAGGCGCCTCTGTGAGAAGTGAAAATACATGGTTTGGTTTTTGCATTTATGAGAACTTCAGCAGACGTAGAGATAGGAATTTTGCCCATGGCTAAATATAGAGGGCTTCCTTCTTAGTCAGGTCTCGTAACGAACGTATAGCCTGGCTGAGTTAGCAGGTAAAAGAACGACTGGGTATTCGGTGGGAATTAACTGACTGCCTCTCTGTGTATCTAGTTAGATTATTGGCAAAATGCGGCAGTGAATATCATGGTGCCCAACCCTAGACCCAGTAGCAAAACACCCCATTTCCCCCATAACTTCGCAAGGAGAGCTCCTGCGAGTATTGTGAACGCAACCAGCAAAAGAATTGAACCACTTGCGGACCATGCAAAACCCGCATCCGCACATTGATCTCCTACGCAGGCCTCATAGATACGGTGGCCTATGAACCAAGATATGGATGAGGAACATCCTACGAACAAAACCATCCAAAGCGCCTGTTTCATTCATACACTTTAGGATTAGAGGAGCAAAATTGTCTGTTTGCCATTGCTGCTTCCTGGAGCTCCAATACCCCAAGCGCGCGGAGCGGCGAAGGGTTATGAGCGTGGTGTGGTGCGAGGGTCTGGAACGTATCCGTTTGGGCCCTTACCACCTTGTCGGACCCACCATATAATTAGAATTATCCATCCGATAAGAATTGCAAACCATAGGAGTTGCCACCAACCAGACTTATTGATTTCGAGGAGCCTTCTAGCTCCCAAGGAAAACCCAGGTATCAAGAGTACCAATCCAAATATCTCACCGAGGAATGAAATTAATCCGACCAAGAATATAAATAAAGGCCACCATGAATGCTCCGCCATAGTCGCTCGGCCGCTGAATTTGAAGTAGTTACTGAGGTCCCGGCTGATAGCCTCGGCGAAGCTTACCATTGGTTGTTCAGGCCCAGTAACAACTTCTCCTGAAGACAGTTCTGTACCGCAAATACCACAGAACTGGGCGCCGGGCTCAGTTTCGTTGTTGCATGTAGGGCAGTTCATTCCGCATATTAACGAATGCGGAATGAATGTGCATTGGAGTAACCGTCCGCGCGTCGCCGAGAACGGGATTTGGTCGTACCCATCCCTGCTATCTGATATCGTGAGAGAATGAAATGCCTCAAATGTGGAACTGAAATCGTCAACAAACATTGCCTAGAATGCGCAGTGTTGCAACCAGTTCCTCACCCACCTGTTAATCTGTTTATTGATCGGGCCGAAGAAATAACTCCAGCTTCTACGGTGCAGGGTGGAACCTTAATTGCATATTCTCTTATAGCTATCATTGGAATAGTTCCCGGTATGGTATTGGCGGCTCTCCTTGTCTATGCGGAACATGATGCATGGGCTGGAATGGCGCTTATAGCACTGCCAACAATCGGGATAATGATGTTCAAGTTGTTAAGAAGGCTTGCATTCATAGTTTTCCCAATTATTGTTTTTGTAATTGCATATGCTGTATTTGAAAGCGTTTAAGATAAAGTGAATTAATACCAGTCATTCCCCCATAGCTCTCCTATCTAGGAGGATACTCAGGCTAGGCCATTGAGTGAACGTAAAGCTTGTTTTGGCAGTTCCGGATATTACTTACACTTTCCGCGGGGCGAGCTTGGACGATTTGTGCAATGCATGCACGAGGTAAAGGTGATTTGTAATGAGCGACCTCTTTAAGGGTGAGGGTCCATGGCAAGGACTGTTTACAGTTATTGGAATGCTTGTGGGGCCACTCCTCGGTGCCGTCATTTCTTCCAATGCTAACGGACTAACCAGATTGGTACTTATCGGGGGAGGGCTGGTAACTGGAGCGTACCTCGGCCATCTCCTCGGCCGCTCCCTAGATAAATATAGGGCTGTGAAAGAGGAGGAGAGAATGCAACTCGCCAAATGGGAATGGGAAAAGGAGATGAAGCGTAGGGAGGAGGATTAGAATTTATGGAGGGAGATAGCTGTACCACACAAATGGCAGGCAAACCATCAGTCGCGGGGTTTCTATTCTAGGCCCAAACGAAAATAACTACTGATAGCAATATAGCGATTCCGCAGCCTGAAACCCAATACCCTCAATATTCTTGCATAAAACTTGTCTGAGATAGTCCTATATTTATAAAGAAGATTGCAAGTATCCATCCACCGTTTATCTGCAGATATCTAATAATATGCTTTGAACACAGCTACACCGCTAATTATGGTGTCGGTAGCTGGGAATTTGGACATAGTCAGGGCTACTATTGGGGTTTCTTCACTTGAAGAGTTGGAATCTATAGCTAATGAAGTAGCGTCCGACAAGATTAGGCCGTATGTGGGAACCATTACAGGTCTAACAGTTCGTGCAGTCAGGTCCCTCAGCATAGTGGAATACGCTAGTCAGGGATAGAAGAGGCTAGGGGTAGTTTTCGTGGAATAGTGAAGTAACCGTCCGCGCTTCAAACTTGGGTGGTTTGTATAATGCGGGCAAAAGGAGGATTGGTTTATGCGGTACCTAATTAAGAACACTTGGATATGCGAGCGTGGAAAATCTCCGAAAGCCATGGAAGGTTTCAAAGCCGTCGCCGAAAGTTATCGGGACCTGGACCTTCCTTGCCGCTTATATGTAGATATTTCAGGGACAATGGATACTGTCGTTATGGAGATTGAAGTTGACAGTCTTGATGGTTATTTCACAATGCAACGTGAATTCTATGCAGAGATGGACGACGCAACTATGGAATTGGTCGGGACTGTCAACGGTAATACAGATTCTGGGAGTCGCGTGATTTACGAAATCGTGGAGTTTTAGACCTCAAATAGGATAGTGACCATTCTGGTTACGCAGTACGCGCGGCGCGAACCGATACATAGGGGAGATGAGCCTTATGCCTACGCCTATGCTGCATAGGCCGTCTGCCTTCAGATAACTAGTTCACGAAGAAGTGCATGCAGCCTTTCGTTTTCAAATACGCTATCTCGTAACAAGCCTATTTCTTCCTCACCAATTATGAGAGGCCCTCTCTGGAACCTGCCGTGCTGGTTGTAGTAGCAGAAGCGAATACTCACAGAGCCGTCCTCAAACTCCAACAACTGTATCGAGGGTTGATGATACTGGCCCTCCACGTAAGCCTCTTCAACGATTTGTCCTCTACCCCAGTGTAGATTGAAATCTCGTGGAATTTTTTTCGAAACGTCTCTTGCCATTTTCCAGCCTTCCTCTCTTGCTTCTTGTTCGGCATCCATTTGAATTCGGAGCAGTAAATATGTCTAGATTCCTACACGCTTTCACCTTCCATTAAACACAAAATTCTGAATATCTATAATGGCGTCATGACAAAAAGGGAGAGTTAATGTCGCTCATCAGCGAATGTGAGTTTGTTCAAGGCGAGCCAACGCCTCTGTTTCAAAGAGGGGCCCATTGAAACCACTTTTTGAGAAAGGCACAATGACTGCCCTTGTAAGGATTGAAATATGGTTCAACTAGATACCTTCATCACCACACCCGTCGGTATTGCTATTTTGATTTACGTAGGATTTTGCATGTACCGCGGTGGAATTCATATCAGAACGATGGTGGATGGAAAACGGCCGTGGAAGCGTGAGCTTAAAGTTAGATACGATGCGCTAGTTGGCAACACTGGTCCCCAAAACACGTTCCACTCAGGTGAAATAAGAAGAATAGAAACGCCAATTTCACGCCCAAAGCAAGGTCAATGGTGGAGCTGCGGGGACTCGAACCCCGTACCTCTTCAATGCCATTGAAGCGCTCTCCCAGATGAGCTACAGCCCCACACTGCATGGATACCTGATTATAGCAGGTGTCAGGCATGAAAATGAGTTAAACAGCCAATTGGGACAACTGCACTCTATGCTGATGAAATTATGGCTCTTTTATGAGTGGCTTTCCCGACTGAACTTCCATTGTGGGTTACTTCGATTTCATAGGTTAGCCTTCCCTTCTCTCTGTCGATTTCCGTGAGGGAGGTTTTTATATCTATAGTTTCTCCAACGTCAGTTCTGGCTATATGTCTTAGACCGTCAACTGCGTAGCCAACCGTTGTCGTGTCTTTTGCCATTAGAGACTCTGACTGGGAGATACAGGCACCTTCCATTAGCCCTAGCATTGCGGGTGTGGACAATACGTCGTCTCCTGCATTCCCCGTGCGATTTGTAGTCATTTCACTGGTCACAGTTACACGCATATCATGTGATTGGCCAATTTCGAATCCGCTCGTATCCAATTCCTTTTACTCCTTACCAGATTAGATTTTTCTAGATTTATCATAAATGGGTGTCTTTGAGAAGTTTGCCCAATTGGTAACTTCCTTGCCGGTATCTGATGGTATAGCCGCATATAGGCAGGCCAACCAGTACTGAAAGCGTACTTGAGGATTACCCGTCCTATTGAAAGTTTAATGTGTGCAGATTGAGTTTGAGGCCACAAAGAATATGAAATTGTTGTATCCAATCGATAGCCATGCAATGTTCTACATCTTTATTTTAGGTTTCGATTAACGAGATTTCTGCTTTTTTGCATCAGCGCTAACTAAAATTGGTCTTTTTTACAACTGCCTTTAAAGCTAACATATCTCATGCGATCTCTAAATCGTCTGAGCTCCCTTCAGGCTGCCATCCCAGTATTTCTGTCGCGTGGGAAGTATCGCGCCACTTCCAACGATTGTTTGAGATAGCATCAAATGTATCGTATCTCACTGAAGCTGGAGCATTTAGACATAAATCGATCATTTGGACGCAATCTGACTGACTGAGATAGCCAGGATAATGCCTCCTCAGTTTTGGTCGATCCGTATCTAAAACTGCGCCTAGTCTGATATTTATGACGGATATCCCATAATAATCCGAATAATGTCTGCCAAGGGCTTCCCCAAAAACTTTGCTAGCTCCATATAGGCTGTCCGGCCTTACTGGCCAGGTATGGTCAATCATTGGCCAATT
>ERZ651768.927-NODE-927-length-21781-cov-3.846756_pt1 | contig 21781 bp, 13 predicted proteins | sample MGYA00514754_ERZ651768 | MGnify/ENA metagenome assembly ERZ651768
AATTTCCCTTACCTTATTTACCTCATTAAAATCGAATGATGTAATAATACATTTATCAACAAAATCTTTACTGTGTACAATTTTTACAACCTTTTTAGCAAGTAACTTCTCGTTCCCATTCATTTTTAATTCAATATTCAATTTCATGGCATCATTTACTAAATCTATAATTTCCTCGAGTAAGGGTATCTTTTCTCCGGTAAATTCCTCACTAAACCAAGAACCCGCTTCCATTTGTGATAAAGTTTGAATGCTTTGATTCCAAATATTTCCATTATTGCCCGTAGTACGATTCAACGAAGTATCATGAAATAAAATAATGCTGCCATCTGAAATTTCTTGTGCATCTATTTCAGAAAAATCAGCTTTTAATTCAATGGCTTTTTTTACAGATGCTATTGTATTCTCTGGTGCTAATCCAGATGCTCCCCTGTGGGCAGTAACCTCAACATATTCCGAACAACCGATTAATAGAATTGGTACTAATACTAATTTATTTAACCTATTTATTACCATTTATTCTCCATTAATTAATAATTCCTAATAAGGGGTTTGGTGATGGGTATGCCAGCCGAAAATATGGCAATCCTAATTTAAATAATTTCACTTCTGGAACATGACCAATCATTTGATCATCAACTTCAATATTTAATAATAAAGCCTGATCTACATCCAAAGGTATCTTTGTTCTTAGACTATCCAATTTATATTTAATTAGCACTTTAGTTTTTTCATAAATCTCACTGACCATTTCCCGGCCTAATTTATTTGATTTTTCGTTATATGCCTGAGATAATAAATCTTTCTTAATAGAGTTAATATAATCATTAACCACAAGATTATTCTTCCATATGATAAGTTCATTTTCTAACGATCTACCAGTCTGGTAGCCTTTTTTTATTGCATCATTAATCAAAAAATAATCGCGAATAATTATGGCTAACCTCTTCTGAAAATCTTCTGCAAACACATTAATTGTTTTGGTATTAAAAAAAAGTGGTCTTCTTTGAATATGCAAAACTATTTCTCGGCAAGTAATACCACCTGAATTATAGGTTACCAACGTATCCTGCAGCCAATCATCGCGGTTATCCATTGTCTTAAATTCATCAATCAACTGAAAAATATCATTCGGAAGTGAATTGTATTGCTTATACAAAGGATAAAGTTCATTTACTATTGTGGTAAAAGATTCAGCCTTAACGATAATATTTTTCGGTGATAAAAATAAATCCAAATATTCCTTGGCTAGTATATTACCTTTTTTGTTCCATAAAATTTTTTTATGCCTTTTCTTGTTTATTTCAAAATCCATGTTTGAACCAGATTCTGTGATAACATCATCTACTCTTAATATATAATAACCTAACTCCGTCGTAATAATTTTTGATATTTGTCCTGGTAAAAGAGAAAAAATAATGCTATTTAATGGTTCATCAATTTCACCATATACCAAATACTTAGTTTCCCCTATAGAAAATTCATCTGATATTTCGAATAATTCATCAGTCAATTGATTATAATTCTTAACCTTTTTTAACACATTAAGACAATTTTCTGCAGTATCAATAAATCGAGTAAACAGGTAGCTAAGTTTTAATTTCTTTTTTGATGCCTTAATCGATTCAATGATTTCTTCATCCGTGATGTAAATATTTTCATTCACATTTTCTGTAAACATTTTTTCAACAAGATACTCATCCTTAAGAAGCATTAACCGTGAATCGGTTTGAGATATGCTATATTGGTGGTTTTGTGATAACATTTCATATAAAAATAGTTCATTTATCATCGCATTAAGATAATCAACTTTCGGATTGGCCCCCTCTTTCAACGCAGAAGGTCCGAAACTGTAGCTTTTGATGAACTGATCTACACTTATTGAATGCTTTCCTACTTTCGCTAAGATTTGATTGGGAGGTGTGAGTTCCTGAATACATTGAATAGTAGAAATCATGCAAAAGAACAAAAAATAATTATTGTTTTTCATCAATTGTAATTCATTCACACCTGTTTGACGAATTTTATTTTAAATATATTATTTTTTCTCTGGAATAAGGCCTGCCGTTAATTATGAGACTAATTAAGTATACACCAGAACCATGGCTTGAAAGATCTATTTTATTTGAGTACATATCTTCTGCATTTAACCACGTTTCATCTACATAAATTTGTTGACCCAATATGTTATTAATTTTTAGATCTACAAATCCTGCCTCTCCCAATATGTATTCAATATTAACCTTACCATTAAATGGATTTGGATAAACTCTCATTTTATATTGTTGCGGATGAAGATTCTCATCGATGCTACTCCCCAGTCCATATCCAATATTCTCTAGCAGAGTCTGGTTGGGTATTGAATAGACGAATGGGTAAAACATACTCCAGCTTTCATGGAAGTATTTAGCTCCTGACTCTGAAACTGTAAATAAATCACCATCTCCGTTGAAACTTAGATCTTCTGCTCCCGCAGGAATACTAAACACTGTATCTATAACAGGTGTTTCAGAATAAGAAAGACCATTCAGATGACATCGATAAATTAAACCGTAGCTACTTCCCCCATTACTTTGGCTGATAAATAAATATTTTTCCGATCCAACCCTGGCCCATGCAACACCTTGGCTACGAATTGGCAAACGATATATAACTGGATTTGATGGCGAAATAATATCCCCGGATAAATCAATGGGATATCCAAAAAGGTAAGGAATATCATTCTCAGATGCACCACGGTAATCACCTATCCACAGTGTGTCCTCAAAATAGGTAACAAATGAAGCTTTACTAGAAACGGTGTATACATCTGCCTCATTAGCGTAAAGGTCAACATACTTATCTGTACCAAGTTGATATTCAGGTATTTCATATTTTTCTATATGATAATTTGAAGCCACATAAATATGGTCATTTTTAAATGCGATGCCTCCATTGTGGGCAAATCTTTGAACGCCATTTAGCCTAAAACATCTCCTTATTTTATACCCATTATAAGGATCAAGCTCAACAATTATAGATTTTTTTAAACCCGTCGTTCCATTTTGGGTTTTATGGTATAAGGAAATAAATACCATATTAGTGCTATCGTTTTCGTATTCTTCATCCTCAAAGGAATTAGTAACCCCCTGCGGAATAAATTCATCATTTGCATATGGAACGAATACGGCATCCTTTACCTTCGTTGGATTATATGTTATACGTTCATCAACACTATTTGTAGATGAGCCAACCGCATAATCATGATAATTGGGGATACCGCAGTATGCACTTCCATCAAAAGGAGGTGGACTGATAACATATTGGGTGTGAAGGAAATAATTTTTTAGGTTAGCAGCATAAACTTCACCTTTAAACCCTGGAATTGTATCATTTTGATCATAGCCAATAATTATTTGTGAACTGTAAGTGACCCAGCCTGGTGCAACTAGACCAAAACTTTCTTCTCCGATAATTTGTCCGTTAACGTAAATACCAAGATTGATAGAATCACTTGACACGACAGAATGCCAAATCAGATGGTGCCATCTATTTAAGTCAAAGGAATATTCCGCAGTTAACTCAAAAGTTTCATCTTCAAGTGAATGCATCAATCTTAATCCTTCATTTATGAGTGAAATATTAATTGAATTCGATGCTGCAGAATCTCCCCAACAAAGTAATTTCCCTTCAGATTCAAAAGGTTTTATCCAAAATTCTCCGGATAAAGTATGGGGGCCAATAAATGTTTCCATAATAGTATCGATTGTAGTAATTGAACCTGTATTTTGAGAAAAATAGGAAGTTTTTCCTATTGAGTAACCCCATCCTTCTGATCCACGTGCTGTTTCTTCTTCATCATCCCACCGCATATCAACAGATACATTTGCAACATGCACGGCCGTCTGTTTAAGATCATTATTATCGTAATCAGAATTGTACCTATATAGTACAGTCTGCGGGAATAAAGAAGTTTTCCCCAGCAGCAATATGATGAATACTATATGCTTATTAATTACAGTATAATGGTCATTCATCATATTAAAAATCTATATTTTAGTATATGAATTATAAATTCATTCTGCAATTGACCAGTCAATCGAAAATCTATGAACATCATTTAAAATTCCCCAGGCTGAATATGTATAATGAATACCCAACGGGAATTTTCCCTTTGAATCCGAAAAAATACCTACACCAAAGGTCAATCCGTTCTCACTGCTATCATTAAATAATGATTGATAACCTGCCCTTATAGATAGAAATCTGAGAAAATTAAATTCAATCCCTGCATTGAGTGTCTCAACATTATTACTGGGATGTATTAAATCAACCATGCATGCAACTGAGCTATTAGGGAATAATTCCTTGTTATAAGATATACCGGAGCGAATGATCAGTGGCAGAGGAAAAGAATTGGTGGAATGTTGAACATTCAATTTATCATTAGAATAATTTAATTGATCATCGTCAAAGGCTCTTAACAGATCGCGACCATCAAGTTTTAATTCACCGCCAAAATTAGAGATACTGCTTCCTATGGCAAGTCCGTCAAGCATGGTTTTGTAATGAATTCCTAAATCCACAGCATATCCAATAGCCTTCTCATGCCAAATTTCTTGACGAATAAATTTTGTAGTAATTCCAAAAGAAAAATGATCATACAATATTTTTGAATAGGTTAACCCTAATGCCATGTCAGAAGCACCGTAAAATTCACCCGTACCTTCAGGTTGTATTATAGTACGAACAGGCTGATTTTTGATATAATCGAGTACAGTTAAATTGAAACCAATTACATTTTGATCATTCAATGGTATTACCATAGCAAAATATTCAAAATTGGTTTCAGCAAGCCAATTTGCGTGGTTAACCGAAATACCTGCCTTTTTTATCCAGCCCAGCCCAGCTGGATTCCAGTACATGCATGTCGCGTCATCTGCAGTTGCAGCATATGCTCCACCCAATGCAATTGCTCTGGAACCAACCCCGATTTCCAGGAATGCGGCAGCGGATGAACCTCGATTGTATATTGTTCCTGAATAATTTAAGGAAGCAAAGTCTTCTTCATCTGATTGGGCAAAAACATGATTAAAAAGACTAAATATTATAATAAATGTGGTTAATTCTCTTTGATAATACATAATTATTTAATGAGGGCAAACTTACCGATTTTTGATCCGATCTTTGGTACCTTCACATGAAAAATATAAATTCCATATGATACCGTTAAACCATCTTCTGTTACCAGATCCCAAGATTCAGATCCATTCTCTATAGTACCACTGTGTTCGATAGTTTTAATATGCTGACCGCTCATCGAAAAGATATTGATGGTACATTGTTGTGGTAAATTGACAAAATCTATTCGTCGTTCACCTCTTCCTGAAGAATAATAAAGAGGTTTTTCCCATGATGCTGTTACAACATATGGGTCTGGTACTACATAAATATCATCTAGTTGATTACGCGTTATTGTTTCATTTATATGTGAGCGAGTGGTGATGAATTCATATGTGTCATCAGAATTAAATGGCTTACTAATATTGATTTCAATCACATCACCTATGGATGGTAAAATATATTGAGTTGTATCAGATAAGGTTATCTTCCAACATGAATTGTAAAAGAACCCATCAACATTTAATAGAATAGTTATTTCATCTCCAGCATTTAGAGTACTATCCTGATTTAGGGGTTCATCAAAATAGAATTGGTATTTCAGATTTGAAGAGGTGTTCCATACCTGAAAATTTACGGGGACACGTAAAAATACAAATGGATGGTACGATGTGTCCACTCCCGCTTCAAAAATCCGAATTTCGAAATCCTCCGGTAGCGCAATGGACCTACCACTAGGATCTAATTCAACAGTCATTTCTAAATCTGAATTCCCAACCTTCCAACCATAATTATATGGTTCTGGAATTGAATCATTATCAAGATCAAACTGTAATCCCTGAATTATTTTGTTTCTAAGATAATTTTCATCCATTGGGTCAGATTTATATATGATTTCATTAGTTGTAACATCAGTAATTTTAATTTCGCGCGTTAGTCTTGAAGCAGTAGTATCAGAAAAGGTTATTTCATATGTATGATAATTAGCTACGCTATCAGGTAGAATTATGTTGACATTTACTTTACCAGTTGCTAAACCGGTATGGCTTATACCATTATGAGAACCCTTAACATATCCTGTACTAGGTGCATTAGGCACAACAACTGCACAATTTCTGTCCATGGAAACAACCTCACCCAACAAATTGGTTTGGATTGTTTTTGAACATTCACTGGGTGATATAATGGATAATTTATCCTTATGTACCAGTCCCCTTGAAAAGAAATCTATATCGTTTCCTTTATCGTAAGAACAGATAGCATAATAATAAGTTCTTCCATTATTAACATTTTCATCAACGTAGTAATACTTCAGACCTGAATCTGAACCCATGTTAAAATGGGCACCTGTTTCACCTACCGCTAAGGGATGAGGCCCGAACAAACCATTTTTGAGATCAAATTGTGCAATTGGTTCCCAATAGATTGGATTTCCATAAGTATCTGTGATCGTTTTAATTGAATTAAATGATGGGTCAGTGGAACGGTAAATTAAATAGCCTTCGAAATCCTTATAATATATCGGATCAATTGAATTTTCAGCAATATCATCCCAAGTTAGAACAACCTTTCCATCTTGCGCCGTCGCCTTTAAGGTAGGTAATCTTGGAGGTTTCGCGAAGCTGTAATCTGCATCATATATCTTCTGCATTGTTTTTTTATTCCGAATAATATCATCAAAGTCGTTCCCAAATAAACAGGCAATAGCAAATTTCCTTGTTTCACCAACCGGCAGTGTGAAATAACCTGAACCATACGTAAATGCTAGATTTGTTGGTAATGAGCCTCCGTAAAATCCTGGTGTCATTTCATTCCAGGTCTTTTCATCATCGCTGCTGTTGCCGGCAGGACGAAGAATAAAACTTGATAAACCAATCTGGTCTGATTCATCGTTATCGGTTTTTCCAAAATTTGGCTCACCATGATCTGGCAATCCATTCGCCTCAGCACCATCCAGGTCGGGACCCGTATAGCCCTCGTGATATGGACCAATACCATCCGATCCTAAATCATCGTTTATCTCTTCCCCGTCATCCCATGATCCATTCTCATTTTCATCTGTAAAGGGCCTCCAGTCCCCATCTTCGTCACCTTCCCAATGGTACGTATCTTCACCAAAATCTCCTATAGATCCAAAAATGTAAGATCCGCGATCATTATCCTGACGTTCATCAATCAATCCATCATGATCATCATCATATTGATTAAGCGGATTCCCAGGACTTTCTAAAAATGCAAATCCAAAATATCCCACTCCTGGCCTACCCTGGTTATCAATACCATCCAAGTCCCAACAGTAAGTAATGTCATCATCGGTCTCAAAAAATGCGTCATCATCAATAGAATCTCCCTGACCTCCTACAGCCGGATCTACATACATGCCAAAAACGACATTAAATAAATTTTTTTGACTAATATTCCTAATATCATATCTACCTATCAGAATGTCTTCTGCCTGTACCTGTACCCACTGGTATCCACGTACACCAACCTGCAACCCTAACCCGCGGCGTCCGATAGGATAGGTACTCGAATCAATGGAATTCCCAATAAATGGGAAATAGTTAAATTCATCATTATACCTATCATCCATAACATAATAGCTTTCTTGATCTGCACGTGTATAAGCGCCAAATTCACCATTCCATAATCCATCACGTGATCCTGCAATACCAGGATAATCATGTGGCCAAGAATCTGGCCATGTTTCTGTTTTATGACTCATTGCAGGATATTCATTTGAATTCGTCGAGCCTAAATTGTAATACCCCGGCAGAGGTTCCCAACCATATGTATGAGTCTCATCAGGAGAGATATCAAAGGAACCTGCATTTGTATAATTTTCAGATATTACATGTATCAAATTACCATTAGTGTCGGTTACCTCAGCCCCAGCCATCATTATAAATTCATATCCATACCATGTACCCGATCCTTTGGGCCATTCCATTTTAGGTGGCTCATAACGACTACCTAGATTTCCGAAGTTTGAATATCGTGTATAAACAAGATTACCATCATGTATACCAGTACGTCTATAGATCTGATTTGATGTAACATCCTGACCTGCCAAAACAGCAAATGAAATAACTAGATTAAAAAATCTTGTTTTCCTTGAGATTAACATATGCCTTAGGGGACTACAGATTAAATTTAATTCCGATTAATATTTTTCTAGGTTTCCCATAATAATTTGGCCTGAGGTTAATTTCATGAAGTGTTAGATTTGGATTTTGAGAAAGAATTTCTCGTTCCGCTAATGATCTGTAAGGATTTTCACTATACCCAGTACTCGAATACACAGAAACTTGATTCACACGGTCAAATACATTAAATATTTTAGTGAACAATCGAAATTTGGTTTTACCCAGTGTAACCACTTTATACATATTTAGATCGAAAACAAACGTCTGGGGTTTTTGCGCGCTATTTTCAAATTGAGTGGTTAACTGACTACCGGGATTAGTAGGGGTATAAGGCTGCCCTGAGGATAATCGGCCTATAATACCAAGATTCCAATTTGAAGGGGATCCGAGTGACACAGTTGCATTGATGGAATGGCGCTGATCCCAATCTAGTGGAACAACTTGTTTCTCACTTTCTTTTGGCGGAGTCGATTGAAAATTAACAAAAACTGCATTTGGGTCAGAAGCGTTTCCTTTTGCAACTTGATATGTATAATCGATTCCCCATGTAAGCAAACCAGAATATTTCTTATCAAGTGATGTCGTAATACCTCTTACACTTCCATAATCTCGATTAATGTATCGAGCGTATACTTTTTCATCCGTTGTGCTAATGATTTCCTGTCCGAGTAGATTCCGAATGGTTTTGTTATAAACTGCAATGTTTGAGGTAATATTGTCATTTAATACCAATTGTAAACCAAGCTCAAATGTAACTGTTTTTTCTGGTTTGAGATCTGCATTCCCCATTACGGTTTGAAGACCACCTAACTCAACTTCGAATTCTGAGTTTGTGTATAAAAATGAAAGGCGGGGAATTTGGAAAAAATGACCGTAAGATACGTGGACTACACCCTTTTCGGACAAATTATAAGCCATGCCAAAACGGGGACTTAATTGAATATGCGTTGTAGATGACTCAAAATCCGTATTTAACCGGATTCCATCGTTCGGCTTGGTGGATGCTCTAGGATTTATAGGAATCAAGGCATTGGGATCCCAATAATCATACCTTAACCCAGCATTGAGAATTAATTCATCAAATTCAATTTTATCCTGTAGATATATTGAAGCTTCGAAGGGACGTTGTTCATATTGATTATGTAAACTTGTGTTTTCAGCGGGGATTCTAAGGGTCGGGGGTGCATTAACAGGGCCGTCTGCAACGGTTGACAATGAATAATAACGTAAAGTGTGTTGTTTATATTCTGCTCCTATTCTTACCTGGTTATAATGATTTACCTGACTTGTGACATCCATTTTAAGAGTCATCAGTTCGTTGGTAATATCATACCTGGAATTATCCGTTCCTCCATATGCATAACCATTTGTCGAAAATGGCTTACCCTGATACCGAGGGTCCAAAGGGTCTTTAAATAAATGTTTTTTTGTATTTTTCGTATAATTTGAATAGCTGATTGTATAAAACATATTGTTTGATAACATGTGGTTTAGATTGATGATATGGTTCTGATTGATGTCTGAGGAATTGGCCACACCAGCTGGGGAATACCGCCTGTAATTACTGTACGATTTACCCTCTTTATTATTATATATAACCGAATAACTAACTTTAATTTTATTGAATGGATAAAACGAGAGCTTACCAAAGTAGGATTGTTTTGCCGTATTTTTGAGGGGTACAAAACTGCCGTCGCCCGTTTGCAGTGAATCAGGTATTTTTATTCCGATTAATCTTTCTTCCTCAGTAAGATTTTGTTGTGCTTCTTGGATGAACTGTTGAATCGGAACCGTATCATCAAAATTTGTTCTTTTTTGACCATATAACCAGCCCTCGCTATGAAAGTCCCTGATTGAAAATAAATAGGAACCATTTTTTAATAATGGAAGCGGACCATGAAAATCAACATTCAGATCTACCTCTTTCATATTCACGTTATCAATATTATAGAAAATATCTGAATTGTTGCTTAGGTAGCCTCCTGAGCCGATAGAAAAGCTGCCACCTAACTTTTGGGAACCATCTTTGGTAACGATGTTAACGACTCCGGATTGAGCCTGCCCATATTCTGCGTTAAAGGAACCACTAATAACCTGCAATTCTTTAATCCAGTTATTTTGCACATCAACTGAACTGCCTCCTCGGAACTGATCTGAAACTGTTATACCATCAATTAAATACGAAATTTCTCCATGGCGACCACCACGTAAATGAAGTCGGCCGCCTGAATCTTTTACGACACCTGCCTGGAGCGCAATGATATCTTCGACCTCCTGAACAGGCATCAATTCAATTTCACCTGCAGATGTAAACGATGCTGAGCTTGTTCTATCTTTTTCAATTCGGGGACGTTTAGCCTCGACGGTTATTTCATCTCCCTCAAGAACCTGTACCTTAAGCTTGAAATTTTTTATTGTTGTTCTATCAGAATACACTAAAACATTCATTAAACGGTAAGGTGTGTATCCTATATAATTGACACGGACTATATATTCTCCCGGAGGCACATTTATGATAAAATATTGCCCAGTTTTATCACTGACCGAACCCAGTGATGTGCCATCTAGGAAAACATTAGCTCCTATTACAGGTTCATTATTTTTAGCATCCGTAATTATACCTTTAATTTTACCGGTCGTACCACCATTAATAATCCCAAAAACAAAAATGAGTATGAGAGATATCTTTGGTAGATGATTTAACATTTATCGGAGAGGTTTAACATACCATGTCAGTGTTAATAGTAATATGGATGTAATTATACATTCCAACATCAATAATATAACCACATCTCACGCATATTTATAACTGTACACAGCATAAAAATAATTATTGAATCTTTTCAACAAATTACTTTTTCACTGGTAAAATCAGTTAACCTGATAAAAGCGGACCTTATTTTTCCTGATTCCGTATCGTTTTGAGGAAACAGCCGGAAAATTCTCATTAATCATATCATTAATCCTTACAATAATCCAATTGTGGCGGTCAGCATATGCGGCAATACTTTCTACCTGGTCATGCGCTATATGCTCATCAGGATTTACAATAATTTTAATGCCTGCACTATGTTCTATCATTTCTTTATCACCTCGACTATTGCCTGCGACAAGCAAAGGGATACCCTGGATGAATGTCTCAATCGCTTCCTTTTTACCCTTATCCTGGGGTACTGGATGTACAATCTCATCTGTTATAAATCCGTTCCTGACGATGGACTTAACTCCTATGATATTCGTAATGGGTAATGAAAATGCCTGGCTTAAGAATTTCTGATACATGGATTCAGGTGATGCAGTTACGATCCATACTTCAAAATCATTATTTTTCAATAATTTGATCAGTGATTTCATCGGCAGAAATATTTTATCGTTATAATATCGGTCAAAACAGTCTGCGCCCATTGTTCTTACATCTTCAAGTGTATGCCCTGATAAATATTTTATTCTGTTTTGTACATAAGACAATGAAACGTTGGACTGGTTCTTCATTCTCTCAATTACCTGAGTTTTCCGGTTTGGATTTTTCAAGGCATTTTCATACAGACACTCATCAGCTAAATAATGCGGCACTTGCCCTAAAACGGTACCATCACCATCAAACACAGCAATTTTTCTCTGTTCTAGGGTTTTTACACTGTCAAGAAAAGAATTTAATTGTGAGTTCGCCTGATCGGAAAAACCAGTAATGGAAGTGAAGTTTCCAGATTCATCCTCGCCGGAACATATAGTAAATGAAAAAAAGAGAAAGCACCAATAAAACAATTTATGCATCAAGGAATTGTTGTCTTTATTATGTGATGTGATGGTAAAAAAAGATACCCATATTTCTATGGGTATCTTTTTTACTCTAAGTAATTATCGACCTGTAATTATTACTTAATAATTACCATCTTTTTGGTATCTATAAAGCTGTCTGTTTCCAGTCTATAGAAATAGACTCCCGTAGATACTTGCCGACCATGTGAATTGAGGCCATTCCAGGTTACCCTGTAGGTTCCTGGTGCTGTACGCTCATTAACCAATGTATTGATTTCTTGGCCAACAAAATTGTAAATGGTCAAACGTACATCAGTTGTCACTGGCAACTCAAATTCAATATTGGTCACGGGGTTAAATGGGTTCGGATAGTTTTGTCTCAAACTAAACAATTCCGGAACAGGAGCATACTGATCCACCAAACTCATCCAAAGAACACCATCTATTGTAGTACCCGGTGAGAAATATGCACCATTAACCCTTAAATGCTGACGGAATGGGTCTAATGCTGTCGTATCCCCATCTGGATTACGTGTAACTGAATTATCGTTACCAACCGTATCACCAATCTCTACGCGCATTTCAAAAGTAATACCTTCGACTGCGCTTGTTTGAGGGGGACCACGTTGATATTTACTACCATAGGCTACATAGGTGTCATATGTTCCATCTGGAGATTTTAAAATGACATATTCTCCACCATTTGCAATACCATTACCAATTTTGTTAGCTGCTAATACTGAAGACAATAGTGAATCGGCATTATAGCCTGGTACGTTGGCATTATCTGTATGTTTTTCAGCCCCAAAAATTACGACGATATGTCCCGGAGCAATTTTATAATTATCAGGAAATGTATAGAAGTTTTCATTTCCTGTCCCTTCATCATCTCCCAGCATCCAGCCAGTCATATCGACTGTATCACTGCTAACATTAGCCAATTCAACAAATTCATCTTGCCATGAGTTGCGTACACCATCGAGATTTGAATCTCCGTTGATTGGATCTGAAGCTGGATCCGCAAGTACTTCATTGAAAATAATACTATGCGGCATTTGATAAGCTTCTACAAAATACAACTGAACGGATACTGCCCCTGCGACAAGGAGAGAAAGTGGACTCACATATTTTGTTTCACCAGCAATATCCCAGTGATCAAACACATAACCTGAATCTGGAACAGCTTTTACCGATACTGATGATCCAATACTATGTAAAGCTGTATCAGGAGTTATTGTGTACGTACCACCTGTTCCAGAGACAGTAACAGTAACGGTAAATGCTAATGTCGGATTACCATAGATCGTTGCATTAGGCGAAAAACGCATCGATGAATCTCCAGCAGCTAGCATATGTTCTTCAAAAGGAAGATCTGGATCTGCATCAGGATTTCTTGTAATTGAATTATCAGCATTTGCTGTGGTGTTTGTAGAATCTGGAAATTCCCAAGTTATACCAGCAACAGCTGATGATGTGGGTGGGCCAGTGCCGTATTGATTGCCATATGAGAGGTACATGTCGTGGTTACCAGTGGCGGATTGGATAATCAGATAATCTCCACTGTTAGACAAACCATTACCAACTTTACCTCCCGTGGCAAAAACCCTAGTTTGAAGAGTATCATTATTCCATCCATTCACATTAACAAGACTATCTCCACCTAGACTGTCTGGAGGACCGCCAAAAATAGTAACAAATTCATATGGTTGTAGCATATACCCATCCGGGAACTGCCAATCAATTTCTTCATCATCAGCAACTTTCCAGCCTGTCATATCAATAGCTTCACCCGTAATATTCAGTAGTTCAACAAATTCATCATGCTGAGGATCCCGCGTGGAATCTGCGTTGGCGTCGCCTTCAACAAGGTTGGTAGTTTCATCATCAAGTTGCGGATCTGTAAGTACTTCGTTGATCATTATTTTTCTATCGTATACAACGTCAACCCATTCCGGGTTAGCTACGTCCGAGCTATCTGGATGTTGATCACCTAAATATGCGTTAAAATTCCCTGCTGCATCACCCGCTACATCCCCAGTCCCTTCATCAAAGTGCCAGAGTGCCATTGTATATGCATCTGTCGTAAATGGCTCAGTAGCAGGAGTAAAAGTTGAATCATACCTGGCTATAGCTGATACTCTTACTTCATCAATCTGACCTCTAAATGTTTCATATCGATTGTATAACAAATTAGTAGAACCTGATCCAATAACAAGAGTCTGAGCACCCGCTGGTACTCCTGGACAAGTCTCACCCGCTGAATTAGGCTCAAAATCGCTACTTTGAACACCGTTAATAAAAATACGCATCGAATCGTTAGTGTCCCATTGATATGCTACATGCGTCCAGCGCGGTAGCCAAATTTCTTGATCTGTTTTTACATCAGTTGTGGCACGTGCGGAAGCAGCATCCTGTATAAAACCTTGAATTTTTCCTTCGCCACGTTTCCAACATATACCCATATCCCCATCATTAGCTCCAGATATGTTTTTTGAAAATAGAAATGTATAATCAGGATCATGTGTATCGGATTTTAGGATTGTATCGGGCCTAAACCACATTTCAACAGTACCAGCATTCATAATAGTAGGCCAAAGAGATGCACCTGTATCTGCCATTAAATAATCATGTTCCATATAGTTAAAGTGAAGTGCTTTATTCCACTGTCCGAAAATCGGAGTTGAATAAATAATAAATGTCAGAATTATGATTGAAAAACGGTGATTATTAACTATTGATCCCATTGTAGCCTCCTCGTGTTATTATTGAATTGTCGTTAGACAATTATTTTACAAAACCCCTTGTTCATAAATTAATATAAATATTAGTAGTTCAACAAGTAAATTTGAAAATTATTAAATAAATAGTTAGAATAAAAAAAGTTGTGCATTACCCACAAGCAAAACCTCTTTCGGAATTCAAAATATTACGATTTTAATAATAAATTCAGTCAAGAAATAATTTACCAATAATTTAAAAAAATTAATGATGAGATGAAAAATATTAGAGCAATTGGTTCGCCACTTTTTTACCGAGCGACCTGGCCGTTGTCCATTTCCCTCCGTATATGGTTAATAACTTGTGTTGTTGCTCTAGAACATATTCCCTGCTGAGCCTGTTTACGGATACATCGGATTTGATCAGTGGCCTTAGTCCAGAAATTGTTTCGATAATATCAGCTTCCGTACGCTTTTCATTGAAATACTGATTATATTGATAAAGTAAATATTCGATTTCTGAATCCGTGATCTGAATGGGATCGTTAATTTTTTGTCTAATCTCCGTCGTCCCTACCAAAGTCTTGCCCTGATACGGCAATACAAAAAATACGCGGTGATCTGAATCTGTTTGTAATAAATATGACTGTGATGGTTCACCCTTAAAAAGAATATGGCTTCCTCTGACAATATCCAGCCTGGTTTTCCCCATTATATTTGAGCGTTCCAATAATTGCTGGGCCCATGGTCCTGCTGCATTAACCACAAAATCATAATCAAACTTTTCACCTTTGTGCCATATATTACCATTCGTATTAATTTTGTCAATTGTATAATTCTCAACCAAGGTCGCTCCGGACATTCGCGCCTGTTGCGCTACCCACAATCCTAGTTGATAATCATCCATTTGACCATCTGAATATCTGAATCCACCCAACAGGCCATCTTGTTTCAAGTTTGGAGAGATCTCACGCATTTCATCTAATGTTATCCACTGATGGGGTGAAAGATTTTTCCTTCCAGCAAGTAAATCATAAATACTTAGCCCTACTTTTATTAACCAACGTGATCGTGGTCCACCTTTATATACCGGTAGTAACATATGCAATTCCCGAGTAAGGTCAGGGCAGTTTTCCAGCCACCATGCACGTTCATGTAATGCTTCATAGACCAAACGAATTTCTAGGTTTTCCAAATAACGGACACCGCCATGTAATAATTTAGAAGATGAACTGCTAGTTGCTTTCATTAATTCACCACCTTCAAACACTGTTACTTCTGCACTTTTTTGGGATAGCTGCCAAGCACAACATAGTCCATTTACACCACCTCCAATCACAGCGATACGTGGGTTATTGACTGTTATTTTACTGTTCATATCAATCGGCGTTCGTTAATTATTTAGGAATTAGGGTAGTAATTAATTAATAAAATGATAACGTTAATTGATAATATAACTGTGTAGAAGATTCTTATTTAAGTAACAGCATTTTCCGAGTTAGAAAATGTTTGCCAGTGGTAATAGTATAAAGATAGACCCCAGCCGGTACCAGATCACCATCATCGGTCGTTCCATCCCAGTAAATTCTATTATTCCCTTTCTTTCGGGTTCCATTTACAAGTGTTCGTACATCTCTGCCAAGCAAATCGTAAACATTCACCCTTACAAAACTGTCTTCTGGCAATATATACCCTATGGAAGTGTTGGTATTGAACGGGTTTGGAAAATTCTGATATATTTCAAATTTCGGTAATAATCCAACATCCTTATCCTCGTCATTTGATACTTGCTCACCTTGCGCAAAAAGAATATCGTTTGTAATGGTGAAAACAAAGGGGTAAAACATACTCCAACCTACCGCTAGCTGATAATACTTAGACCCAGATTCCGAAACGGTAATTAAATCCCCATCCTGATTAAAACTCACATCTTCGATCTGCGCAGGCAAATAAAATTCTCTGTCAATTGTAATTTCAGATTGTTCAGAAAGTCCGCTTCGAAGACAGCGATAAAGAATGCTATATTCGCCACCACCGCGAGTTGTACTTATTAATAAATATTTTTCCCCATCGTTTTCTCGCCAAGCTGCCCCTTGAGAGTAAAAAGGGAGCCTGTACTTTATTGGATCTGCACTTATAATGATATTACCGTTCGAATCCAGTGGATACCCAAATAAATATGGAATAAACCCATCCGATGGTTCTCGATATTCACCTATCCATACAGAGTCACTATGATATGTCATAAAAGATGCTTTGCTACTCACATTAAAAATATTGGCCGAATTAGAACTCAAGGTTTGGTATTTATCGGATTCTTCTGAGTATTCTGGAAGGGCGTATGCCCCTACTTTATAATTAGTAGCAACATAAATTGAATTATTATGAAAGGCAATTCCCCCATTATGCCCTGTTGATTGGACACCTTCTAGTTTAAAGCATCTTCTTACCGAAAAATCATTTTGGGGATCCATTTCTACTATAATGGAATTTTTTTGACCAGAGGCACCAAAAATTGTTTTATTATATAAAGAAAGGTAAATCATTCCTGCGGGGCCAGAATATTCCTCATCTTCAAATGAATTTGTGACTCCCTGTGGAATAAAATCATCATTTTGATATGGCACAAAAGCATTTACAACTACTGAAGTTGGACTTTCGGTCACACGCTCATCTATATTGTCAATGTAGGTTCCTAGGTGGTTATCAAAGTAATCTGGTATTCCACAGTAGCCGCTTCCATCATACGGCATTGAAGCAAGTGTATAGTCTTTTTTAAAAAAGTAGTTTTTCAGATTTACAGCATAAATTTCTCCATTGAATGCTGTAAAGCCAGGTATAGATCCAATGATCACAGTATCGTTATAAACTGTATAAATAGGAGGTATTGTTAACTCAAATTCCTGTTCGGCTTCTAAACTTCCACTACGGTAAATACCTATTAATAATGAATCATCTCTGACATCACAATACCAATTAATATGCGTCCATTTTCCAGGGTAAATGCTGTTATTTGTCTGTACTGTGTAAACACAGTCACGAAAAGTATATGCAAAAACAACCGCACTGTCTTCAATTAATAGATTGAACGCATAAGGTCTTGTAGAATCACCCCAGTTAAATAATGAACCATATGAATTATATGATTTAAACCATAATTCTCCAGAAAATGTATGAGGACCACTAAAAGTAATCACAAGATTACCTGTAGTCTGAATTATGGATGAATCATGATCAAATAGAGATGTACTCCGAACGTTGTAGCCCCATCCCCCATCACCCCGGGCAGTCGCTTCTTCTTCATCCCATCTATGCTCAACAGAAACATGTTTTAGTTCAACATCACTTTGTGCTTGAATACATATGGGATCTGAACTATAACGAAAGACTACAGCATCCTGACTAGACAACACACTTATCGATAAAAATAAAAATACCAATACAAGCATAATAATTTTCATTTTTTCATGTAATAACATGTTAATCAAATGCAGCTCGATACGTGGAAATTCTTTATGCACAGAGGGATTTCCCCATGCCCTTGAAGCCAAAAAAAGGATACCGATGTTGGATTATTTCTCATTCAGTCAGGAATAACTGATAATGACAAACCTGAATTTCATACCATCACGAATTGTATTTGTGATACAAAAACTCAGACTAGATATCATATCTGCTAAATTATTGATCTCTAACCCTCTGTGCTTCACGATTATCGGACCAACAATAATAATTGCCAATAAAGGAGGGTATCGTAAAGAAAAGGGGTATTATGTAAAAGGTCATTTCTCCCGCGCCTGTTTAAGGGTGTTTTATTTAATTATTAGCCTAAAATGAATTATTCCAATAAAACAATATTACATCATGTCAATCCTAAATGTCTACAAACAAAAACCCGTGCTGCATATACTCAGGACTTATATAGGATCAGCGCACACCAGAGGATGGTCAGTATTTATCTATAAGTTGGTAGGAATATTAACATTACTCAATCTCTTAATATTAATATTATTATAGATAGGACTAGTTTAGTAAACTAGTTTATAGATTATAATAATGAATAAAATTCCTAATATTTTCTTGTCAGGTTCACTTCTCATTCCTGCTATATTTTTGACTTATAAATGGGTGGACCAGATTATCAAATAAAAATAGATTAAGAAACCCATACCTACTACAACAAATATTTTGATTAGAAATTTCATTTTTAGATAAAACAAACAATTAATGTACTGATAACAGCAGTGATAATACCTTTAAGTATTATTATTACTGATTTGGATCGCTGCAAAGAACACTAGAGCACGTAATTGCCCGGGATGTAAAATAATTGCAAATAGTATAGTAGCAATCTTGAAGGTCAATCCAAGATAGGCGTTTGCGAGATTTCCGAAACCAATATTGGGACAATATTCCACTTTTTATTGTAGTAATAAACCCTAATTTAATAAAATCATCTTTTTTTTTGAAGTATTCAGCAGACTCATAAATTCCTACAATCTATAACCAAAAATAATGCCGGCCTGTACCCATCCTAAAAATGATGAAGTATTAAAATAAATACTTTCCGGTGCATTTACATTAGTTTTACCAAAGCGACCATTTACTCGTATGAATGGTCTTAATGAAAAAGGAATATTAGGAACAAAAATATCAAATCCTGCGCCTAAATGAAAACCACTGCCATTGATGGACCCAAGCCCAGCCATTAATGAATATTTACCAAACAATTTGATATTGGTCGTCCCATAAACACAGGCACGATCATTCCCGGATTCAACACCTAATCCAAAACCTATCGTGAAACGGCCTGCACTTATTGTAATAGGCGATGTAATAGATAAACCTATAATTGGTGCATATTCTCCAAGTTTATATTTTTCACCAGAATTGATTGGTTGGTTAAAGGACCAGCCGACCGTAAAACCACTCAATTTATCAAAAGTTGGTATGGTATAAACAATTAGTTCCTCGCCTACTACTTGAGATTCTGAATCTTGCTGATCTTTGCTATCGGTTTCAGTTTCGCTAATTTGTTCAGGAGGTGTATCTAACCGAGTTTCTGGCATTGATGATGTTGCAGTGGTATCTTGTACTTGCCCGCATAAATAAGAAAATACAATTAAGATAATTGAAAATATTCTATGAAAATTATTCAAACTCATTATCCTTTAGTCTGTATTGCCGTTACAACACCATCTTCCAGATAAATGTAGCGATAATTACCTTCATTGTAAATCCATTGTTCCCTCACAAAATAGGAATAAGTCGTACGGTTAACGCTGTCGGGCTGGCCAATGGCATCTTCAACCATAGTTTCAGTAAATCCGATCTCGATAACACCATCATTGATTTTATGGCCCAATTCATAACCCCATTTATCCAATAGAATTCGTTTACGGTATTCTTCTTTTTTCTGGGAAAAAGTTAAATCCTCAATACTTTTAGCAAGATAATTGGCTTCATGTATCCTTTCTTTTGCTCGACGCTTAAAACGATCACTCTCATTCTCAAGGTTAAGGTCTTTCTTTTCTCTAATCAATGCCCGTTCTCTAGCTTCTTGGAAATAGGGTGGTAAACCAACCTGATCATAAAATGCTGAACTCATGTAACCTATCGTATCATTAAACGATACACGGATGAAGTCCTGAATATAATAGGGGTAAAAAATAACTTCCGCGCCTTGCGGAATTTCCTTTCGTTGCCCCATCAGCGGTTTATTAATCCACATACCAGCAAACGCAGCCCGGTTAATGCGGATAACAGCCTCACGTTCCAATAGTAAAAATTGTTCTCGTGCATAAGATTCCTGTAAATCTTCAATAAGATTTTGCAGACTGTCTAGTCTTATCACAGTATCAATAACTAGTGCCTCATTAAGCCCGATCAAACTATCCAAGCTGTCCAACTTTTCCTGGGCATGCAATAAAAACACATTACATAACAGGAACCGAAGAACGTTTTTCATGATTTTCTGTAATCTGTTAATAATCCGAAAAAATGATTTTCCAGATCCTGATTAACTTTCTGACAATTATTGATAACCGCTTCTGCCCTATCAACATATTCATTACAGCGTTTTTGATCCCATTTCGGTGGAGGAGTTTTTATTACATCTGAAACGTTTGATATTTTATCTGCAATTTTAATCAGAGTAGCATCTTTGGATAAGTGCGGAGCATTATCAATTTGCAGTTGTTTCCTTTGCGAAATAGTTAGCTGATTATTATCTGTCAACTCCTCTACAATTATCCTGATCCTGGATCCAAATTCTTTGTCGAGTTCTTGCGCAGATGTATCTGTATCTTCAATGGTGTCATGTAGAAGTGCGGCTGATAATATTTCCGGATCATCAACACCGCCAATCTCTGCTAAAATCATTGCTACTGAAATCGGGTGAATTATGTAGGGTGTCTTACCATCTTTACGTTTCTGATCGCGATGTTTAAGGGCTGCAAATTGGGTTGCTTTCAAGACCAAATTCATTCAGACATTATTTTAGGTATATTTCAAATACAAAGTGGTCAATTATCCTTGCTAGTTTCATCAGTCACATTTTCTAGATAATGTTTCTCAGCGATAGGGCGCCAATCGTTCCGTGAATTAATTGCCCTTACAACTGCTACTATAGTTAGAATAACCAGTAATCCAAGTGTACTGTATACACTATTATTACTAGAGCGATCAAAAGTAAGAATAAGGATAAAGAGGATCAGCCAAAGGGATTTGTATACGATATTGACTATGCGATTAATACTCATTTTTGATATGGTAATAGTCGTACAATCCGTCCAGGATCCTCTAAAGCAACGTAAATTAGACCATCTGGACCAATCTCAACATCCCGCACTCTACTGCCGGCTTCATAAATAATTTCATCCTTTACCATTTTTAAACCATCCATTTCAACACGGTGTAATCGTTCAAATTTTAATGATGTTGCTAATAGATTATTGTTCCACTCTGGGAATTTATTACCCTCATAAAATGTTATCCCGCATACAGCTATGGAAGGTGTCCAGTGAAAAACAGGTTGATCCATGCCCTCTTTATGGGTGT
>ERZ651768.928-NODE-928-length-21761-cov-18.152186_pt1 | contig 21761 bp, 16 predicted proteins | sample MGYA00514754_ERZ651768 | MGnify/ENA metagenome assembly ERZ651768
CAAGGTAACGAAGTTCTTGTCTGCGGTTCGTTCTTGTCGCAGGCCGATGCCCAATCCTGGTTTGACGCAAACGCAGACCTAGGTCAGTTGGTAGATGCAAACGGTGACGGTATTGCTTGTGGTGCAGGAGATCCCGGTGGCGAAATGGACTGTGGCGACGGAACCACTGAACTCGGACACAGATGTTGGTTCTCGTTGACCTTTACCTGCAGTCGCTTCGATACCCAAGCTGAGGCCCAGACATGGCTCGACTCTGCACCTGATGACCCAGGAGTAGTAGACGAAAACGGTGACGGAATCGCATGCGGAGAAGGGGACTGGGGTGGGGTCACAACATGCGGTGACGGATCTGTGCAGTTGGCCCGGCTCTGCTCCCGGGACTGAAGCCCTACTGAAGGCCCTTCAAGCGATAAGAGATCGGTGCACCTGAAAGAAACATCATTCGGTCCGCTAGAGCACCTGAGGGCTCTCGACGTCTGTCTACCTAAGGGCTGCCTGCGCGTATCGACACCTAGGGGCTCCGGTGTCGCCCCACCCGCCCTCAGGGCGTGGAAGAATTTCGGTGTTCCGCCGCCGGTTGGGCACCATGAGTGTTTTCTGTTGTGCGCCCCCAGAGCGGGCCCATAAAGCCGGAACGGGCCTTTGGCCGCACGTCCTGACACCGCCAAGTCAAGCCTGTCAGGGGCGCCGTGTCAGCTCATTCGTCAGGCCACCAGGACTGCTCGTCTGACATCAGTAGTAGGCCCACCGAGTCCTTGACCCCTTCGATCTCATCGCTGAGGTCGTCCATCTCGGCCCAGATGTCCTCGATGTCTTCGGTGGGCAGGTCGGTCACTCGGGCACCTCGACCCATGAGGTCGTGTCCTCGTCCCAGTAGTAGGACTCGCCGTCATCGGGCATGGGGGTCGGTGGCTGCCAGCGGAGACTCCAACGTCCCAACCGACGAGATCTTCACCTAGGTTCCACGATCTGAGGCCGACAGGGCCCCGACACGGAGCACACTGAAACCAGTGGAAAGCACAGCAGTGGCCAGGCGACAGGGACCCGGGCCGTGGTGGCATGGCGCCATCGGATACCAGATCTACATCCGTTCGTTCGCCGACTCGAACGCCGACGGCATCGGCGACCTGACCGGAATCCGCGGCCGGCTCGGCTACCTGGTTGACCTGGGTGTCGACTTCGTCTGGATCACCCCGTTCTACCCGTCGCCCATGGCCGACTGGGGCTACGACGTCGCCGACTACTGCGACATCGACCCCCGCTTCGGCACCCTTGCCGACTTCGACGACCTGATCGTCGACGCCCACCGGCGAGGACTGCGGATTTTGGTGGACCTGGTACCCAACCACTCCAGTGATGCGCACCCCTGGTTTCAGGATGCCCTCACTGGCCCGGACAGCGATTATCGCGACTACTACGTGTGGGCCGATCCGGACTCCGACGGCGGCCCGCCGAACAACTGGATCGCCTATTTCGGTGGCCCAGCCTGGACTCTGGACCAAGCTTCTGGCCAGTACTACATGCACCTGTTCCTCCCCGAACAGCCCGACCTCAACTGGCGCAACCCATCGGTGGTCGACGAATTCGACCGGATCCTCCGTTTCTGGCTGGAAAGAGGGGTCGACGGCTTCCGGATCGACGTGGCTGGCGCCCTGGTCAAAGACGACCGACTGCGCTCCAACCCTCAAGTCGGGCCTTGGGACCCGATCGCCGGCCGAGTCAAACAATGGCTGGCCTTCGATCACCGCCACGACGTGTTCCAACCCGAAAGCCACCAGGTGTTCCGCCGGTGGCGGGCCATCTGCGACGAATACGACGCCTACCTCCTAGGCGAGACCTACCACCGGGACCCGCAGGGTCTGGCCGACCTGGTACCAGGTGACGGAATGCACGGGGGGTTCTGGTTCGAACCGATGCATGTCGACTGGGACGTTGACGAACTCCGCCGGGCCTTGGCCGCGCCGGTCGACCTGCTCGGCGAGCGACTCCTGTGGGCAGCTGGTAGCCACGACGTGCCGAGGTCACCCTCCCGGTTCGGCGGCGGTGATCTGGGCCGGGAACGCACCCTGGCTCTTAACGTGCTGTTCTCCTGCCTGCCCGGCGTGCCGGTCCTCTACCAGGGCGAGGAACTGGGCCTGGTAGACGGCCGGGTGCCACCCGGGGCGGTACTCGACCCGGTGGAAAGCGGCCGTGATGGCTGTCGTACGCCCATGCCGTGGGAGCCAGAGCCGGGGACCGGGTTTACCACCGGCGTGCCGTGGTTGTACTCGGACCCCCGGGCGGACGACGAGACCGCCCAGGCCCAGGTAAACCGCCCTGGCTCATGGCACAGCCGCTACACCGATCTGTTGGCCGCCCGCCGGGAACTACCCGATCTGGTCAACGAGCCGGTGGTCTGGACCGACGGCGGTGACGGTCCGGTCGTCGCCTACCGACGCGGTCCGGTCACCGTGGTGGCTAACACTTCCGGACACGCGCACCAGGCAGAAATACCAGTCGGCGGGGCGGTCGCCTATGCCACCCCGGGGGTTGTGGCCGCCGACGAGGGGCACCTGTCCCTCGTGGCCCACGGCGCTGCCATCTTGGTCACACCCGCCTAATCCACAACCGATAGTGGTGACTTAGCCCAGCACCGTTCCGCTTGTCACCGATCCGGTGCGATTCCTCGAGAATGCTCCCAAGTTCAGCGATCGGCCGATCAGGTGACAGTCCACCCGGACCGGGTCGGTGTCGTGGTCGTGTCCCGACTCGCAGGCTCCGATCAGTTTGGCCATGGCTTGGCCGACTAGGGGGGCGTTCTTGAACTGGTTGCCCGAGGTGCCAATGGCCACGTAGAAGCCGTCCAGCGAGGTGCGGTCGTAAATTGGCAGCCAGTCCGGCGTCACGTCGTACACGTCGGCCAGACCTGTTGGCCGGTGGGGTACCGCCAGGCCAGGCACCCGCCGGGCCATCCGCCACACCTGGGCCTCGAAGAGCTCGGCGGTGGGCAACGGCGACACCTCGTCCGGGTCGTCGACCCACTCCAGGGGGTCGCAATCTGCTTCCACTCCGCCGGCCAGGATTGTGCCGTCGGGCCGGGGCACGCAGTAGTAGCCGAGGTCCAGGTCGCCCAGGACCGTCCCACCGTCTCCAAAGCCGAAGCCCGCTGGGGCGCCCGTTGTGTGCACCTCTTGGCGTAGTGGCCGGGTGGTGACCGCCATGTCGGCCTCCACCCCGGCCAGTCGGTTCAACCCCGAACTCCACGGACCGGCCGCATTGACTACCACAGGGGCGTCGAGGCGCGAACCGTCAGCGATCTCCACTCCGGTTACCCGGTCTCCATTAACCGCAACTCCAACCACCGGGGTGCGGAGCCGCACCTCGGTGCCCTGGCGCACCGCAGCGTCCATCAGGTTGCGGGTGGCCAGCTGAGGGTCGTCGACGAAGCCGGCGTCCGGGGTGAACCATCCGTCTAGCGCACCGTCAGGGCCGTCGAAGAACGATTCGTCAGCGGGCCGGTGGGGCGGCCAGAAGCGGCCCAGGTCAAGGCTGGGGAACCGTACGGCCAGGCCGGGGGCGTCGAAGAGCTCGTAGGGGACCCCCACGTCGTCCAACAGGCCCAGGAAAAGGCCGCGGGGGAACCCGGCTGGCTCCAGGAACAGCATCCCTGTTCGGTGGAATCGGGCCAGCGGGCCGGCTCCCGTTCCACCTTCGGGGAGACCGAGGTGGTCGGCCCACGCTTCCCACCGGTGCTTCGACTCCCAGGCGGCGACCACCCCCGGTTCGGTGGAGAACCCGAACCGCACCACCGCCGACGAGGCACTGGTTGACCCGCCACCCACCGCGTCGCCCTTGTCGAGAACCACTGTCGACCAACCGGCCCGCTGCAACTCCAAAGCGATCGAGGCGCCCATGATCCCGGCTCCGACCACCACCACGTCCGGCATCAGAGCGAGCCTACGACTGCCCGCGGGTCGACGCGGGGCCCTACCATCGGCCCGTGGTCTTCGAGGGAACGCTCAGCGGGCGCATGGCCCGCACCACCATCGCCGAGGGGTTCCACATCCTTCCAGGCATGGGTAACTGCCTGGCCGCCGAGACCGACGCCGGGATGGTCGTGGTCGACGGCGGCCCAGTCGGGGTGGCGCCCAAGATGATCGCCCACCTGCGCACCGTCACCGATTCTGCGGTGCACGCCATCTGCTACAGCCACGGGCACAACTCGTATAACGCCGGTATGGCCGCCTGGTTGGACCACGCCGCCGAGCGAGGTGACCCACCCCCCCGCCTGGTGGCCCATTCCAACCTGGTGGCCCGCTACACCCGCTACCGGGAGACCCAGGGACTTCAGGCCCGCATGGCCGCCGTGCAGTTCCCGGGTCGCAACGGGGTACCCATCGCGGTTCTTGACGACGTTTTTCTCCACGTCGACCCCACTGAAACTTTCGACGACCACCTGCTGCTAGTAGACGGAAACCGACCGGTGGAGGTCCACTGGGCGCCGTCCGAAACCGATGACGCCATCGCCCTTTGGTTTCCTGCCGACCGGCTCCTCTACGGCGGCCCTGCTACTCCGGCCGACTCCATCCCCAACGTGGGCACTCCGCTGCGTACCCAACGGTTCACCATCCGCTGGGCCGACACGCTCGACCGTCTGGCTGCCTTTGGCGCTGAGACTCTGGTCACCGAGTTCGGACCAGTAGTCACTGGCGCAGAGGCGGTGCGGGAGCGGCTTACCATGACCGCCGAGGCCCTGCGCTGGTTGCGGGCCGAGGTGGTTGAGCGCATGAACCGGGGCATGGACGAGGCCGAGGTCCTAGCCGATCTGGACTACCCACCCGAGTTGTTCGACCACCCGTGGATGGCCCCCACCTACGGCTGCCCCGACTACATCGCCCGCGACCTCTACCGGGAGGAGAACGGCTGGTGGGACCGCAACCCCACCACCCTTCATCCCGTTCCGCCCGACCAGGCCGCCGCTGCGGTGCTCGGTGCTCTGGGCGACCCGGCCGCTGTGGTGGCCCGGGCCCGAGAGTTAGCCGGCTCCGGCCGGGCGCAACTGGCTCTCCACGTCATCGACCTTGTTGCCCTGGCTGACGGAGACGACCCAGTGGTGGCCGAGGCCCGGACGCTAAAGGCCGAGTTGTGTCGCACCCGTGCCGACGAGGTGGAACCGTTCGTATCGAAATCCTGCTACCGGTCGTCGGCCCGGCTGCTCGACGAGGGCAACACCTCCTGGCAGGACCTGCCCTGACCGGCTGGCCGGACCGGCGGTGGCTTCAGCGGGCCACGCTGTCGGTGGCCCTGAAGCGAATGCCCACCGGACGTGGGGCACCACAGCGGTCTAGGGCGGCCGCCCAAGCCGGCGAAAAGCCGAGCGCGGCGTGCAACAGGCCGGTGACCGCCCGGCCGGCGGTACGCCCGCCGGGTCGGACCCTAAGTCCCAGCGCCCGGCGCAGCCGACGCGGGATGGTGGCCACCGCCCCGGCGTAGAGCATCTGGTAGGCGGAACTGCTCGGCTGACGCAGCGGCGCCTGGGACAGGAAGGCGATGGCGTCGGCGCCGGCGGGGGAGTGGCCCACCGCCCGGTGTTCGACCAGCCATTCCCGCAGGTCGCTCACGTTGTCGGGGAGCGGTTCGGCACCCATCAGCGCCCCTAGTCGGGTCTGTTCGGCTACGTAGGCGTCGGCCTCGGTATCGCTCAGCGGAACCGGCCCGAACGTGCGGTAGGCGGTCAGAAACGAGTCGACCAGCGCGTTGTGTACCCAGGCGGCCATCCCGGGCGCGGAGGCCGAATAGGTCATCCCCCGGTGGGAGGTGCCCCGAACTGGCTCGTGAGCCCGACGCACGACAGCGATCGCCGACTCCACCTCGGGCATCGACCCGTAGGCGGTGGCCGTTACGTACGAGGCGGTGCGGGACAGGCGGCCCAGCGGGTCGTCGCGGTACGCGGAGTGATCGCCAACCCCGGCGGCTACCTCCGGGTGGGCGGCCTGGACCAGTAGTGCCCGGATTCCCCCTACGAACGACGAGGCGTTACCCATCAGCCGCCAGGTCACCGAGTCAGGGCCGAAGAGTCCCGGGTCGCCCCGGTAGTCGAAGGTGTCGGACAGCGGGTCGGGGGCGTGGCCGAACAGGCCGACAGTGGTGTCGGTGATCCGGGCCCGCCAACCCGACGGCGACCTACTCAACGCAGGTGGGTGGTGGGCACCGACGAGAGCCCGTCGCCGGCCAGCTCGTTTACGGCGGGCACCGGGTTCGGGTCGGCGAACAGTTCTGGATCACCGGGGTCGAAGGCCAGGGCGTTGGCTCCGACCGGCCACCACGATGCCTCTAGGGCGATGCCGTTCGGGTCGTGGAAGTAGATCGAGCGGATGATCCGGTGGTCGACTACCGGAGTGACCTCACAGCCCGCCTCTAGCAGACGCCGCTGCAGGTCCACCAGGGCCGCCTCGTCGTCGACGGCGAACGACACGTGGTCGAACTGGATCGCCCGGTTAGTCGTTGCCCCGGCCGGTTTGGAGAACGTTTCGGCCCCTGGCACCTCGAAGAAGGCAATGGTGTTGCCCGGGCCCAACTCGAAGAAGTAGTGGCGCATCGGCCCGGCCATCAACGTGGCCACCAGCGGCATGCCCAGCACCCCGACGTAGAACCGCACCGTGGTGTCCATGTCGGGGGTGACCATGGCCAGGTGGTGGACGCCTCGCCACTCGGGGGCGTCGGAGGAGGGCGGTACCCGGTCGGTCGTCCAGGTCTGGGTGCTCACCATCACAGTCTGCCCGCCACTTGCCTCGTATTCACGCTCCAGCGGTGCGACCACTGCTGCCGGCCCCGACCTGTGCCGTAGAGCCTCCGGTTACCCCCTCTTGGTGACGGTCAACGGTGATGCGGGCCTCGGCGTAGGGAGCCACCAGGTGCTCCACTGTGGCCTCGTCGCCGGCCACCAGCAGGTACTCCACGTTGCGGAGTCGCCCCGGTGTACCCACCGGCCGTCCCGAAGGGTCGTAGATGCCAATGCGGGCCCCCACGTACCGGGTCGAGTCGAAGCCCAGGACCGCCACATGACCGCGGAGCTGGCAAGCGGCCACCAGGTCGTCGAGGCCCATCCAGGACTCGTCGTTATAGGACAGAACCAGAACTCTGGCGTTCACCTCTTTGACTACCTGTCGCAGTGCGGTGGGCATCGAAGCCTTAGCGTTGAACGCACTCGCCGCCGTCGGATCCCGGCATTCGATGCGCTTTTGGGCTACCCCGTAATGCTCTGGGTCATCCCAGGCCACGATGGTCTCCCACACGTGGTAGTTGGCCAGATACCGATGCTGGTTGTAAGGAGGGTCCAGGTAGGCCAGGTCGAACGAGCCAAGCGAACCGCTCATCTGGAGGGCGTCCCCTCGTACCGCTTCGCCGGGCCCGTCGATCAGGTCGGGAACCCGTAACTCCAGAGCTTTGTGGCTGCGGTCGGACCATTGCTTCAGGTAGGCCATCTGTACTCCGGTGGTGGAATCGACCCGGTCGGCAGCCTCCAGTAGCGACGTGACCAGCACAGGGAATAGGGGATCGTCGTGGCGGGTCTCCAGGTCGTCGCGGACGGCGTCGATCCGCTCCCCGTTGAACGGCTGGAAGAACCGGGCCGTTTGGCAGAACGTCGCCGTGACGTAACCGGGCCGTCCCGGGAGGGCGTTCAGGCGGGCTACCTCGGCGGTCAGACGGTCGCCGTCAACCTGGGTGGCGTCGGTAGCGATGTAGCAGCGGGCCAGCATCTCGGCGTAGCGGGTCGAATCCAGGGCGGTGACCCGGGCGCCCCGGGCCTTGAATGCCCTCCCTACTCGGGTGGTTCCACTGAACAGGTCCAGGGCGGTGCGGGCGCCGCTGCGCACTAACAGGTCTTCGATGACCGGCACCAGGCGGCGCTTGGACCCCAGGTACTTGATCACCGCCGTGCGACCAGTCCAGTTGGGTCGCTAGCAGTCACCGGTCGTGTCCGGTTGGGGCGGAGCGGGAATCCCCTCCTGGTCGGCAGTGACGAGTAGGAACTCGATACGTCGGTTAGCCGCCTTGCCCGACTTGGTGAGATTGTCGGCAATCGGGTCGGTGTGGCCCATACCGGTGGCCGTCAACCGCTCGGCTTCAGCCCCACGGGCCAGTAGTTGGGTACGGACCTCCTCGGCCCTCCGCTGGGAGAGCACCAGGTTGTTGCCCGGGCAGCGCTCGTCGCTGTCGGTGTGGCCAAGGATCTGCACCCGTACTTCCGGGTGGACGAGCAGGAAACTGGCCAGGCGGTCCAGGGTGGGCACCGACTCAAAGGTGATCCGGTCACCGCCCGACTCGAACTGGATCGGCGGATGGGCGCCCGCCGCGCTGAGGCGGGTCTGGAGCAGCAGATCGGCCTGGGTGGCCGGTAGATCGGGCACGGTGGTCGTGGTCTCGACGACGGGAGCGGGTACCCGCAGGCGGTTCTCCACCCCGATCACACCAGCCTGGGCCTGGGCGACACGGGTGGCCGCCACCTGCAGATCGGTGGTCTCCACCCGGCCGTCGAGAACCGCGGTGGTATCCACCATCTTCACCTCCACAGTGGGCAGGCCGGCCCTGACCATGGCCTCCTGGACCCGGGCCGTCAGATCGGCCTCTCGCTCCTCCTGGTCGGGGGAGCCGGCAGTGGTACCTAGGGCCACCACGGCGAAGAAGGCGACCACCACGACGACGATGACGATCCGTCGGTGCTGCGAGAGGAATTCGAGAAGTCCACCCTGCCGCGGGCGGAACTTCCTGGGTTGGTTGCCCAGGGCTGGGCCCGGGCGGAAGCCTCGGATACGTCGGTCGCGCGGGTCGCGCATCCAGGTGGTCATCGTGGCGGTCGTTCCTCGGCTGCTGTCGTTTCGCCCTACAGCCTGCCCGACCGGAGCCGGTGACGGTACCCGACGGCCCCCGTCCTGCTCAGATGTCGGCTATCGGGCCGATTACCCGCTCGCCGAACTCAGCCAGGGTGGACGCCGGGTCACGCATGAACATGATTGACGGAACGGCCAATCGGTCCACACCGGCCTCCCGCAGGCGCTCCGCGGCCCCTACCGGGTCATCCCCCAGTACCTCCAGGTCGGACCAGGTCACCTCGATTTCGGCTGGGTCACGGCCGGCTTCCTCCGCGGCCTGACCCATGGTGGCCAGCATGGGGGCGAGGTCGCCTTTCCCGGGGAAGAAGCCATCGCCGATTCGCCCAGCCCGTCGGGCCGCCGCCTCCGAGTGGCCACCGATGATGATCGGGACCGTCCCGTTAGCCGGCTTCGGATTGGAGGAGACGGTTTCGAACGAGACGAACTCGCCGTCGAAGGACACGTCGTCGCCACCCCACAGGGTGCGCATAGCCCCCATGTACTCGTCGGTGCGGGCCCCGCGTCGTTCCCACGGCACGCCTAGGGCCTCGAACTCCTCGCGGAGCCAGCCCACGCCGATCCCCAACTCCACCCGGCCGCCGCTCAGCGCGTCAAGGGTGGCCACCTCCTTGGCCAGGACCACCGGGTTGCGCTCGGGGAGGATGAGGATCCCCGTGCCCAGTCGGATGGTCGAGGTCTGGGCGGCCACCCAGGTGAGCCAGATCAGTGGGTCGGTCAGAGGCGTGTCGGGGGTCATCGGCATCCGGCCGCTGTCGTCGTAGGGATAGGCCGACCGGTAGCCGCTCGGGAAGATCACATGCTCGACGGTCCAAAGTGACTCCACCCCGGCTGCCTCGGCCGCGGAGGCGAACTCGGCGGCCCCCTCCCCGGTGCCGAACCCGGCGATGTTGGCGAACGCGATTCCGATCTTCACGGCTACCTCCCTCGGTCTGGCCGGTCCCATCCTGCCGGTCGGCGCCGGGGGGATGCGAACCAGCCGAACTGATGCCTAGAATCTGACGGTTCGTCAGAAACGATTCTGACCGCCTGGCTGCACGGAGGCACCACGTGACGGTTACTGAAAAAACCGCTAAAACCGGCACTCGTACTGAGATCCCGCCGATCATCAGCGTTGACGACCACCTGGTGGAACCGCCCCACCTCTGGCAGAGGTGGTTGCCCGCTCGCTGGCGCGATCGGGGTCCTCGGGTGGAGCGCCGTCGTCTCGGCGACCTGGTCTGGGTGGGCGGGGCCAAGATGTACGACTACGAACTCGACGTTCCCGACGCACCCTGGTGCGACGTCTGGTTCTACGAGGACCTCATCTACCCCAACAAACGCCACGTGGCCGCCGTGGGCTTCGACCGCGACGACATGACCATGGCGCCCATCACCTTCGACGAGATGCGCCCGGGCTGCTACGAGCCGGCCGCCCGGGTAGCCGACATGGCCGCTAACCACGTCGAGGTCTCCTTGTCGTTTCCGACCATGCCCCGGTTCTGCGGCCAGACTTTCGCCGAGGCCGATGACCTCGACCTCGGCCTGGCCTGCGTGAGGGCCTACAACGACTTCATGGTCGAGGAGTGGTGTGGCGATTCCGGCGGCGCTCTGGTCCCACTGATCATCATTCCCCTCTGGGATGCCGGCCTGGCCGCCGAGGAGGTGCGCCGAAACGCCGAACGGGGCTGTCGGGCCGTGTCCTTCTCGGAGATCCCCCCCAACCTGGGCCTGCCATCGGTCCACACCGACTACTGGGACCCGTTCTTTGCGGCTTGTCAGGACACAGGCACGGTGGTGTGCATGCACATCGGTTCGTCGTCAAAGATGCCGGCTACCTCATCCGATGCCCCGCCGGCGGTGGCTGCCTCGCTGAGTTTCAACAACGCCATGGCCTCGCTCAGCGATTTCTTGTTCTCCGGGGTGCTGGTTCGCTTCCCGACCTTGAAACTGGCCTACAGCGAGGGCCAGATCGGCTGGCTGCCTTACATTCTGGAACGGGTCGACGATGTGTGGCGCGAGCACCGTGCCTGGGGCGGAGTGTCCGACATCGTCCCCGAACCTCCCTCTACCTACTACTACCGCCAGGTCTTCGGTTGCTTCTTCCGCGACCGCCACGGTTTGGACTCTCTCGACGCGGTGGGGGTGGACAACATCACTTTCGAAACCGACTACCCGCATACCGACTCCACATGGCCCCACTCTCGACAGGTGGCCGAGGACATGATGGGCCATCTGCCCGCCGACGTGGTGTGGAAGATCGTGCGGGGTAACGCCGCCCGCATGCTCGACCTTGACATCGAGCCGGCACCGGCTCCCCCCGGACCCGGCTGAGGGCAACCCGGGCCGACCGGCCAGGGTCGGGGTCATCAGCGAACTGACGGTCCCAGGTCCGGTAGGCCGAGATCCAGGCTGGAAGCCTGGGTACCCCCGTCCACGGGGAGTACCTGGCCTGTCACGTAGGACGAGGCCGGCGAACACAGATACACGGCCGCCGCAGCGACATCGTCAACCATGCCGAGCCGACGCAGCGGCGTGCCGGCCACCATTGCCTCCTCAAGGTCTTCGGTGAGGATCCCGGCCAACGCCTCAGTGGCGATCGCTCCCGGGGCGATCGAGTTCACCCGGATCCGGGGCGCCAACTCGGCGGCCAGATGGCGAGTCAACTGGATCAGGGCCGCCTTAGCCGTGCCGTAGGCGGTAAAACCACGGGAAGCATGTCGCCCAGCGGCCGAGGAGATGTTGACCACTGCGGCGGCGTCCGAGTCGAGTAGGTGGGGGACCGCTGCCTGAGTCATGTTGAATGCTGTCGTCACGTTCCACGAGAAGGCCCGCTCGAAGCTCCGCTCGGATACGTCAAGGAAGGCCGCTGGCCCGGTGCCCCCTACGTTGTTGACCAGTACGTCAAGGCGTCCGAACCGCTCCATGGTCGAAGCGACAAGCGACACCATGGCCTCTCGGTCCGACAGGTCGCCGGGCACCACGAGGGCGGTCTGTCCGTGAGCCTCCACGTCCCCGGCCACCGCTTGCAGGTCGGACTCGGTGCGGGCCGACACCGCCACGTGGGCGCCGGCCTCGGCGAGCCCCCGGGCTATGCCGGCACCGATACCCCGACCGGCGCCGGTGACAACCGCCACCCGGCCGTCCAGGCGGAATGACTCCACGACCACGGCCCCGACCGTACCGCCCCGTTGCCCCGCTCTCCGGTCCCGGCCCGATCCCTAGACTCCGGCTATGAGCAACTCCCCGGGTGGTGCTGACCGGCTGAGCGAACTTGTCGTCGAACCAGATTGCGCGCCCGGGCTTTGGTCGGCTGTCGACTCCGGCGAGATTGCTGACTTGGTCCCAGAGCTACCGCTCCTAGCCATGGAACAGGACCCCATCCACCGCCACAAGGACGTCCTAGCCCACACCATCGCCGTGGTGGCTAAAACTGAACCCGAGATCACCGTCCGCCTTGCCGCGCTGTTCCACGACATCGGCAAGCCTGACACCCGGTCCTTCGACCACGGAGGGGTGACCTTCCGCCACCACGAGGAGGTCGGGGCCCGCATCACCAAGCGCCGACTGGACGCCCTCGGCTACCCAGAGCCACTGGTCGGCCAGGTCAGCGAGCTGGTCCGGCTCTCTGGTCGGTTCAAGGGTTATGCCGACGGGTGGTCCGACTCGGCTGTCCGCCGCTACGCCCGTGACGCCGGCCCGCTGCTAGGGAAACTCAACCACCTGGTCCGCTGTGACTGCACGACCCGCAATCGGGCCCGGGCCGAGGGAATCCAGGCCGCCGTTGACGACTTGGAGGCCCGTATCCAGACTCTGGCCGAGGAGGACCGGCGTCGTGCAGAGCGCCCGGGCTTGGACGGTAATGCGGTCATGGCCTACCTGGGCATCGGCCCAGGGCGGCATATTGGCGAGGCTCTGGCTTTCCTTCTTGAGGTCAGGCGCCGCGAAGGCGACCTGGAGGTCGCCGAACTCAAGTCCCGTATTGACGCGTGGTGGGCCGACCGAGCCTGAGGGCTCCCCTCGATGGTCGGCCCGGTCAGCGGGTCTCGATGAACACCTCGCCGATCAGCCACTCGGCCACCTCGACCAGGCCGTCGGCGGTGAGGTGTACCCCGTCGTCGCGCATCCGTCGCTCACGGTCGCTGCCCACCTCGCCGATCACTTCCCGGTAGGGGACGACCGACACACCCTCGAGGTCGGCGGTGGCCCCGGCCACCAGTTCGTTCAACCGGTCGATCCGGTCCGGGTGGTTCTGGGGGGTGACGGCCCGGCGTAGGTGGGTGCCCTCAAGCCAGTAGACGTGGGCCCCACCGGAGCCCAGGACCTGGCTGGCTAGCCGGTACTCGGAGGAGATGTAGTCGTCATAGGCCGGCACGCCGACCCAAACCCACTCCTTGCCCAGTGACGGCACCAGCCGGTCGGTCACGTCCCACGGGGTGATGTGGCCCAGCACCACGTCGGGTCGGAAGAGCTCTACCGCAGTAGGCCACGAGACCACGTCCCTCTCCAACATCACATGGGCGGGCACGGCCTCGTTCCACGCCGAACACAGGTCGCCCACCGGCCCCTCGATACCCTCCGGCACCCGCTTCTGCCCGTAGCGGCCCACCACACAACCCAGGTGGGCCTCGTTCATCACCACCATGCGGCCCGGGTTATCCAATGACCAGGCGCACAACCCCTCGGCGACCTGCACCGACACCGAGTCGCCGACCACCAGCACCCGCACCCGACCATCGCCGGGCGGGGGCAGCAGGCCCTGTTCAGCGCACACCCCTCCGGCTGTTTCGAATCCTCCCTCTGCGGTGGATGGCCGGGTGTTTACCCACAGCAGCCCGCACAGGATGACCACGGTGGCCACCCCGGCGGCCACCGTGCCCGACAGGGCGGTAGCCGGCCGTCCTACCAGCGGGAACCGGCGGGCCTGGAACGGCCGTTCCACTACATAGAAGCTCAGGGAGGCTAGGGCCACCGTGATGGCCAGGTGAACCGCCAGCAGCCATAGGCCGCTCACCCGGTCCACGCCGGGTAGCAACCGGCCCAATCGGTCGCCGGTGACCAGCATGTAGACGGGCCAGTGGTACAGGTACAGGCCGTAACTGATCCGGCCCAGGAACCGCAGCGGCCCCGAGGCCATGAACCGGTGCAGTGGGCTCCACGGCGCCGGCACCGACAGCCCGTAGATGATCACCGCGCTGACCGAGGCGACCAGGAGGAACCCGCCCCGTTCGAACATCCAGTCGTCGTGCTGAGAGACGTAGAGCACCGCCCACAGGTGGAACGCGGTGGCCGGGTAGGCGGCCAGTGCGACGAACCTCTGACCCCGTTCGGTCTCCGGTGGTCCGACCATCCGGGCGCTCAGGGCCAGGACGATTCCCACGAACAGGGCCTGAGCCCGGGTGTCGGTGCCGAAGTAGACGCGGGACGGGTCAGTCCCCGGCTCGTGGAGCACCGCCATCCACCAGGCCGAGGCCCCCGCGCCGAGCACCGCGACGGCCAGCAGCAGTCGTTCGCTGCGTCGCAGGAGCCCCAGGCCGACGATGAGAAACAGCGGGGCGAACACGTAGAACTGTTCCTCGATGGAAAACGACCAGATGTGCTTGAGCGGAGACGGGGTCCGGTAGTGCTCGAAGTAGGAGATGTCGGCGGCGATCTCGTGCCAGTTGGCGCTGTAGGTCAGGGCCGAGAAGATCGCTCCCGTCCACCGGTCGGTCTGCTCGGGACGGCCGAAGACCACCAAGTAGGCGGTCAGCCCGACCAAGGCCACCAGGATGGCCGGTAGCAACCGGCGGGCTCGCCGTCCCGCGTAGCCCTTTAGGTCGATGCGTCCCGCCTCGTCCCACTCCCGCAGCGCGATGGTCATGATCAGGAAACTGGAGAGCACGAAGAACAGGTCGAGGGAGAGGATTCCACCCGGGACGATGCTTGGACCCCCGGGCACGCTCTCCGGGCGGGCGTGGTAGAGGAGCGGGCCCAGGACCACCCACAGGCCCCGGGCGCCGTCGAGCCCCGGCATGTACCTGATGCGGGGCCGCGTCACCTCGGACATGGCCGAAGACGCTACCGGCCGGTCCGCGGTGGCACCCCCGAGGTGGTCGGACTACCGTCGGCGACCCGAACCGGACCAAGCCGGCGACCGGAACACGCGCGTGTCGGCGCTGGCGGAGGGGGTGTCTGATGAAGGCGTTTGCGCCGGAATGCATCCGAAACGTGGTCTTGGTCGGCCCACCTGGGTCGGGCAAGACCTCCCTGGCCGAGGCCATGCTCTACCGGGCCGGAGCGGTGGGCCGCGTCGGACGGGTGGAGGACGGGTCAACGGTTTGCGACCACGAACCCGAAGAGAAGGCTGCCGGCCATTCGTTGAGCACCGGCCTAGCCATGTTCGAATGGGAGGGCCACAAGGTCAACCTCCTCGACACCCCGGGCACCTACGACTTCGCGGGCGAGGCCCTCGGCGCTCTGGCCGCCGCCGACCTAGCCGTCTTCGTGGTCGACGCCTCCAGCGGCCTCGACCACTCCTCGGTAAGCCTCTGGCGGGAAGCCTCCAAGCGTTCCCTCCCCCGAATGCTGTTCATCAACAAACTGGACCGGGAACACGCAAACTTCGACTCGGTCCTGGCCGAGTTGCAGTCGGCCTTCGGCGCTGGGGTGGCCCCCCTGGAGATCCCCATCGGCCTCGCCGAGACCTTTCACGGCGTGGCCGACCTGCTCACCGACACGGCGTGGCTCTACGACAGCGGCCACGGCGAACAGGCCGAGATCCCCGAGGAACTCAGGGCCCGGGAGGCCGACATCCACGAGGCCCTGGTCGAGAACATCGTCGTGGCCGACGATGACCTCCTCGAGCGGTACCTGGACGGCGATGTTCCCGCCTTCGCTGAACTCGAAAAGGTCCTCGGGAAGGGGGTGGCCTCGGCCAGCGTGTTCCCGGTGGTCTGCGGGTCGGCGACCGGCCCGATCGCCGTGGACCGCCTCTGCAACTATCTCGTCGAGGTCGGCCCGTCACCCCTCGACCGGGCACCGACCACCGTCACCGTGGCCGGTACCGAGACTGAGGTCGCCCCCGACCCGGCCGCCGACCCCCTCGTCCAAGTATTCAAGACCGCGGTGGACCCCTACCTCGGCCACATCTCCTACCTGCGCGTCCTGACCGGTACGGTCCGTAACGACTCCAGCCTCACCAACGGTCGGACCGGTGACTCCGAGCGGTTCCGGAACCTGGTCACCATGCGGGGCGGTGAGTCGATCGAGGTTGACTCGCTGCCAGCGGGCGACATTGGGGCCGTGGCCAAACTTAATGACACTCTCAGCGGTGACACCCTCTCCGGCGCCGGTCGGGCCGCCGGCCCGCCCATCGGATTTCCCACCCCCGTCTATTCCACCTCGGTTACGGCCCGCAGCCGCAAGGACGAGGACAAGTTGGCCAATGCCCTCCATCGGATACTCCACGAGGACCCGGTGCTCACCGTCACCCGCAACGACGAGACCCGCCAGACACTGCTCTCCGGCATGGGCGAGACCCACATCCGTCACGTGCTGGCCAAGATGGAGCGCAAGTTTGGCGTGCAGGTCGACACAAGTGAGGTGCGGGTCGCCTACCGGGAGACGATCACCGGGTCCTCTTCGGCGGAGGGCAAGTACAAAAAGCAGTCCGGTGGGCACGGCCAGTTCGGGGTGGCCTTCGTTCGGCTCGAACCACTCCAGCCCGGCGAGGGGTTCGAGTTTGTCGACGAGGTCAAAGGCGGAGTGATCCCCCGGCAGCTGATCCCAGCGGTGGAGGCCGGAATCCGGGACGCCATGTCCAACGGCGGCACCTCGGGCTACCCGGTGGTCGACGTGAGGGCCGCCGTGTACGACGGCAAGCACCACGCCGTCGACTCCTCGGAGATGAGCTTCAAAATGGCCGGCCGGCTGGCCTTCCAGGAGGCCCTGCCGGCCGCTCGGCCTGTGGTACTAGAACCCATCGCAATACTGGAAGTCACCGTGCCGTCCGATTGCCTAGGTGATGTCATGGGCGACCTGTCGTCGCGGCGGGCCACCGTGCAGGGATCGGACGTCGATGAATGGGGTGACCAGGTGATTACGGCCAAGGTCCCCGAATCGGAACTAGTCCGCTACTCCATCGACCTCCGGTCGATCACCGGCGGTCGGGGCCGCTTCACCTCGACCCACGACCACTACGCCCGAGTACCGGGCGGCGTTGAGGTTCCACCACCCCCCGAAAGGTGAGCCCGGCCGTCGGGCATCCTGGGATGGTCAGGCGTCAGCCGGGATGGGCACGGTTTCGGTGTGGCTGCCCGAGCGGAGGACTACGCCCGGCAGGGCCCCGGTGGCCTCCCCGTCGTTGACGGCCAGCACCCCGTTGACGAACACCTTGTGGATTCCCTCAGCCCCCGCGTAAAGGCGAGGGCTTTCCCCGGGGAGGTCGTTGTGGAGGCGAAGCCCGTCGGCCCCGATCGTGTCCGGGTCGAACACCACTAGGTCGGCGTGGAACCCCTCGGCGATCCGGCCCCGTCCGACCAGGCCGAAGTAGCGGGCCGGAACGTCGGTCATGTGGGCCACCGCCTGCTCCAGTGACGCCAGGCCCTGACCCCTCAGGCAGTCGGCCAGCCATTCGGTGGGATAAGAGGCACCGGCCATCCGGTCCAGGTGAGCGCCGGCGTCTGATCCGCCGATCATCACCTGCTCGTGGTCCCAGACCGCCTGACGCATCAGCCAACTGGCCGGGTCGTCGTCGGTCGGTCCGGGCCAGAGAACGGTGCGAAGGTCGTCGGCCACCACGATGTCGAGCAGGGTGTAGAAGTCGCGTTGGCCGCGCTCCCGGGCGACGTCACCGACCAGTCGGCCTTCGAGGCCAGCGTTCTCCTCGGAAAACGTCTCACCGATCCGGTACCTCCCCCAGCCAGTGAGGCGGGAGAACACCCCGGCCTCCGGTGAGGCGGCCCGCCCCTCGAGGAACCGGCGCACCTCCGGGTCGGCCAGGCGGGCCTTCTTCTCGTCGCCGGGAAGCGCCATGACCTCCTCCCAGTCGGGGAGCTTGTAGAGAGCACAGAACGAATGGAAATGCATGGTCATCCCGACCAGGATCGGCATGGTCAGAGCCACAGCCCGGCCGCCCAGCTCGGCCACCCGCTCGCACGCCGACACCTGGTTTCGGTAGTCGTCAGGCCGCGCCGAGTCGACGGTCAGCACGTTCCAGTTGAGAGAACGCCTGGCGGCCAGCGACATGGCGGCCATCAGGTCGACCTCCTCGTCGCTGAAGCCGTTGAGACAGCCGTCCGACACCCACTCCAGGGTCGTACCTGGGTGCTTGGAGCACACCCCGGCCAGAGCCACCACTTCGTCATCGGAGGCCACCCGGGACGGCACCGGGACTCCGTTGCCGTCGGTGTGGGTGAACGACCGCGTCGTGGAAAAGCCCAGACCACCGGCGGCCAGTGCCTCGCCCAGCAGCTGCTGCATCTCAGCCAACTCGTCGTTGGTGGCCTCACGGGTCACCGCGTCGTCCTTCATGACCGCCCGTCGCAGCGCACAATGTCCGACCATGGCAGCCACGTTCACCCCGACGTTGCCGTCCAGGCGGCCCAGGTAGTCAGCAAACGACCGCCACTGCCAGTCAACGCCCAACTCCAGGGCAGCCGGTGACATGCCTTCCACCTGAACCATCATCGCCCCCAGGTAGGCGGCGTCGGAGGCGTCACCCAGGGGGGCCAAGGTGAATCCGCAGTTGCCCATCACCACGCTGGTCACCCCGTGCAGGTTCGACGGGGAGGCCACCGGGTCCCAGAACAGTTGCGCGTCGTAATGGGTGTGGGGGTCCACGAACCCGGGGCACACCACCAGGCCGTCGGCGTCGACCACCTGGGTCGCCTCGCCTTCGGCCAGGTCGCCCACCGCCGCGATGAGACCCCCGGCCACGGCCACGTCGGCCGGGACCCCCGGTCCACCGGTGCCGTCCACCACAGTGCCCCCACGGATCACCACGTCGAACATGGGGCGAGGCTATCGGCGGCCGGGATTCGTCTGGGGCACGCCCGTTAGTCAGCAGTCGTCCCGGTGGGGGATCATCGTCCGGTGAGCGAACGGACCGAGGCCCTCCTGGCTGAAATGACCGTCGAGGAGAAGGCCACCTTGATGACCGGGCGCGGCCCGTGGGACGTACGGCCCGTCGAACGCCTCGGCATTCCGTCGCTGAAGGTCACCGACGGCCCGGCCGGTGCCCGAGGCGCCGGCCTGCTGGGCACCGGAATCCCGGCCCTCTGCCTCCCATGCGGCTCAGCGCTGGGTGCCACCTGGAACCCGGCGCTGGTCGAGGATCTGGGGCGGGCGCTGGCCGCCGAGACCCGGGCCCGGGGCTGCCACGTGCTTCTCGCTCCGACGGTCAACATCCACCGCACACCCCTAGGGGGCCGCAACTTCGAGTGCTACTCGGAGGACCCGCACCTCACGTCGCGCCTGGCGGTGGCCTACGTACGCGGCGTCCAGAGCGGCGGGGTGGCCACCACGACCAAACACTTTGTGGCCAACGACTCGGAGTATGAACGCAACAGCATCGATTCGGTGGTACCCGAGCGAGCCCTGAGGGAGGTGTACCTGGCGCCATTCGAGGCTGTGGTCACCGAGGCAGGGGCCTGGGGGATCATGTCCTCCTACAACCGGGTCGACGAGACGTTCATGGGCGAGAACCATCGACTCCTCACTGGTGTGCTGCGCGACGAGTGGGGTTTCGACGGGGTGGTGGTCAGCGACTGGTACGGCACCCGGTCGACGGAGGCCGCGGTGCGGGCCGGCCTGGACCTCGAGATGCCCGGCCCCGGCCACCACTACGGCGACCAACTCGTCGAAGCGGTACGGGCCGGCGACGTCGACGAGTCACTGCTCGACAGGGCGGTCCGACGACTCCTGCTGCTCTTGGAGCGCACCGGCGCCCTCGACGACCCGTTGGACGTGCCCGAACGGGAACTCGACGTGCCCGACCACCGGGTACTGGTCCGCCGGGCCGCCGCCGAGTCGATGGTTTTGCTGGCCAACGACGGGGTGCTGCCCCTCGAGGTGGCCACCCTGGGCAGCTTGGCCGTCATCGGCCCCAACGCGGCAACCGCGGTGATCATGGGCGGGGGATCGGCCCAACTCCTGCCCCAACACGCCACCTCACCGCTGGAGGCCCTCACCCGGCGGCTGCCCGACTGCACGATGCGATACGAACCGGGGGCGGTCATCGACCGATCAAGCCGCCCGTTGCCCGCCCGGCTCCTGAGCTGCCCCGACGGCCAGCCCGGCTTCGCCGTCGACTACTTCGACGGGACCGAACTGGCCGGTGATCCCGTCCACTCGTCGACGCTGCGCGACGGGCGCCTGCTCCACTTCGGGATGGTCGACGGGGTGGCCGACCCGTCGACCTTCGGCTTCCGGGCGACGGCCACCTTCACCCCCGAGGAGACCGGTGAGCACACCCTGACCCTCGTCCAGGCCGGTCGAGCCCGGGTGCTAGTGGATGGAAAGGTGGTCATCGACGGCATGGCCGACCCGGCCCCGCCGGGCGAGGCCTTCTTCGGCCTGGGCAGCGCCGAGGTGACCGCGCCCCTCGCGCTGGAAGCCAGTCGGCCAGTCGAGGTGACGGTGGAGTACTCCAGCGATGGGGGCATCGCCATGTACGGCGCACAAGTTGGCCTGCGACCCCCACCCGCCGACGACCTGATCGACCGGGCGGTGAACGCCGCCTCGTGGGCCGATGCCGCGGTCGTAGTGATCGGCACCGACGAGGACTGGGAGACCGAGGGGCGCGACCGGACGTCCATGGACCTGCCCGGCGGCCAGGCAGAGTTGGTCCGGCGGGTGGCTGCGGCCAACCCCCGGACCGTGGCCGTCGTCAACGCAGGATCTCCGGTGACCATGGACTGGGCCGACGAGGTTCCGGCCGTCCTGGTCGTCTGGTTCGGCGGGCAGGAGATGGCCGACGCCCTCGTCGACGTGCTCACCGGGGAGTCCGATCCAAGTGGACGACTGCCCACGACCTTCCCCAAACGCCTCGAGGACACCCCGGCCTTCCTGAACTATCCGGGCGAGAACGGTCAGGTGCTCTACGGCGAGGGGGTGTTTGTGGGCTACCGGTGGTATGACGCACGGCAGGCTCCCGTCGCCTTCCCGTTCGGCCACGGACTCGGCTACACCACGTTCGCCTGGGGGGAGGCCCGACTCTCAGCGGTGCCGAACCTGACTGAGATGGCTGGCGGGGCCACCGTCACCGTCACCGTTCCGATCACCAACACCGGCAACCGTCCAGGCGCCGAGGTCGTCCAGTGCTACGTGGCTCCCGAGGCACCGGTGCTGGCCCGCCCCCCGAAGGAACTCAAGGGTTTCGCCAAAGTTCGGCTCGACCCCGGGGAATCCGCGGAAGTATCCATCGACCTCGGACAGCGGGCCTTCGCCTACTACGACCCGGGCGACCCAACCTGGGTAGAACGCTCCATCCGGGTGCCGGTTGCCGCCGGCGGGGGGCGCCACGGCCCCGGCCACCGCGGCCAGCCTGGCTGGTACGCCGACCCGGGTTCCTACCGACTGCTGCTGGGTGCCTCGGCGTCCGACATCCGGGCCGACGCGGCGCTGAGGCTTGAGGAATAGGCAGAGTCGGCTTCGGGTCGTGTAAACCCGGGCGACAACCGGGATTGGTTTGCTCCATGACCCTGATCGGGGGATGATGTCGCGTCTACGGGGCGCGTCCGGCGCGCCGTTTTTCACATAACTCGGAGGGGTAGTTCTTATGGGCCGAAAGTGGCGTGTTCTGACCGCATTGTTGCTGGGTTTCGCGCTTGTCGCGGGGGCTTGCGGTAGTGATGACGAGGAGGCTGCTCCGGCGGCTACCACGGCTGCTCCGGCGGCTACCACGGCTGCTCCGGCGGCTACCACGGCTGC
>ERZ651768.929-NODE-929-length-21757-cov-4.862500_pt1 | contig 21757 bp, 18 predicted proteins | sample MGYA00514754_ERZ651768 | MGnify/ENA metagenome assembly ERZ651768
ATCCATAGTCCGCTAACAATAAATAGGTATTTGCGAGACCTACATAGGCTAATTCATAATTCGGATCTTCGTGAATAGTATTCTTGAAGAATGAAAGGGCTTTCCTCATTCCCTCTTCGTCCCTACGATCTTGGAAGTGAATTCCTTGTAAGTACATATTGTAGGCCTCTACGGATGTTTCTGATTTTTTTGGTTCTTTATCTCCAGTGTGTCCGATATAATCAATTTTCAAAGTATTGACTATGGTTTGTGCTATTTCATCTTGAACGGCAAAAATATCTTTTAATTCTCTGTCATAGGTTTCAGACCAGAGATGAGCATCGTCATTGGACCTGATAAGCTGGGCGGTAATACGCACCTTTTGACCTGCTTTTCGTACACTCCCCTCCAGAACATGAGACACATCCAGCTGTCTCCCGATTTCTGCCAGGTTGATATCTTTTTTATCTTTATATGTGAAGACGGATGTCCGGGATATAACACGGAGATTTTTTATTTTGGCAAGGTAGTTCAATATTTCCTCGGTGATACCATCACTGAAATACTCATTTTCTTTGTCCGCACTCATATTTACAAACGGCAGGCAGGCAATGGACACCTGTTTACTATTATCAGGTCCTTTCATAAAAAACATAACAATTCCTGCAAGAATTACAACCCCGGCAGCACCACCAATAATTAGTGGGAGGGGACCCTTCTTTTCTTTTTTTTCCTGCCCAGCAGGAGCCTGAACCGTAGTGGCTGTAACATAGGGAGAGCTGTCCGGCTCCAGTTTAGCTGAAACCTGTGATATATCAGTTTCAGGCAATCCGTGAGAAATGATGCAGTGTAGTTTTACTTCCTGTCGTACACCCTTAAGAGCAGGCTTGCCGACCAGTTTTGTTTGATACACCGGGTCTCGCAATAAAGAGGCATTTACCCTATTTGTTACAACAATTCCACCGGGACTGGCAAACGGCTCTATCCGGGACGCAACATTTACATCATCACCTAAAACATCATTACCCTGGATGACAACCTCACCCTGGTGTATTCCAATGCGCAGGTCCAGATTAGCAACATTTTTCACGGTGTGCTGCATTTCAATAGAGCAGTCCACCGCATCCTTTGTCGTATCAAAAGTCAACAATAACCCATCACCTATTTCTTTCAGCCAATTTCCATTGTGGCGCTCTACGATGGGTTTTAATGTGGTTCGCTGGGTCTCCAGCAACTGAATGGCTAGGGGTTCGTTTTCAGCAGATAGTTTGGTGAAACCAACTATATCGGTAAAAACAATTGTTGCTAGCTTGTGGGTTGGATTAGGCATTGTCTTTATTTTTAATTACCGGTTTTCTCTTATCATGGCCTGGTATAATACTTCTGTATTAAATAACAAGTAAAATATATTTATTTGTCCACGTCAAACTTAGGAAATAATCCAGGGTCTTTCACGAAAAGAATCAATACCAGCAATCCAATCATCAAGCTTATACCAAGCCCGGTAAGAGCAGCCACATAATATCCCCATTCCGTCAGTATGCTTGTCGTGAAAATGAAGAAAACAACAAAAGGAGCCAGGAAGGAATCTATCAATGCCATGTATAATTTATTGTCCTTGTCGCCGGCAAAATCATAAACCATATTCATAGCTGCCGGCATAAATGCACCATTCGCCATTCCGATACAGAGAAAAATAGCGTACACCCAAACCATGTTTTGTGAAAAGACAGCTAACAGAACAGCCAGTAGATGAGAAAAACAGAAAAATACCATACCGGACTTATAACCAAAGCGCTGTCCCGCCATTCCGGTAAAGTAACTGGCACAGCCTGAAGCGATGACATTTATTATAGTAAAGGTACCGGCCTCACTGATATCGAATCCAAATTTTTGTTGACAGTATATGGGATATAAACTCACTGCGGGGAGATGCGCACAACAGAAAATCCTGGACAGTATGTATTTTTGGAAATTCTTATTTCCTTTAACAATAGTTTTTGCCAAGTTTGAAAAACCCTTTAACGACAACTGGCTTCGCTGTCGGCGATTTTTATTTACCCTGTAACCTATATATAAAAGCGTTGCTATGATGGTGGAAAAACAGTAGATGAAAAACCCGGTTCCAAAATTTTGTGGGAATGGAATATCACTTTTTAGGATGTATCTTAAAAGAAGGCCACCAAGAAGACTGCCAAAACTTCCCAAGGCAAAAGAAAGCCCAAAAAATGTTCCACGCACCTTACGAAGAGTAACAGCATTCAGGAAATCTGCCCAAATGGGAATGACAACACCCAGCCCCAATCCGTAAAGAACAAAAAGAAACATATAAAATATCCACGCGGAAGACCCCGATGGAGAAAAAAATGTAAATGTAAACCCCAGAATAAAGAGAGGAACCCAAACTAATGTGTGGACAAACAGCACGGCCAATTTAAGATTACGAATATTTCGCCCTAGAATGGCGGAGGTCAATTGAGGCGCCGCAATTAGAAAAGAAAAGAATCCCCCCACGGAAACCGCAATACCGCTTGGCGCTCCAAGTTCACGAAGAAACAGGGGAATTACTGCATAAACCGTATGAAATGCCATCCCAAACCCCCAGAAAAATTCATGAATGAGGTTTAGCTTAAGGTTGTGATTATGATCCTGAAGGGTAAACCGAGACATTTTTAAGTTGAAATCGGGTTGATTAAAGGGATGAAAAAATACAATGGAACATTACTGTAAAACTCGTATTTAATCAGGGAAAGTAATAAATTCAATACAATAGTATTAAAAAAATCAATAGAAATTAAAATGAAGTTAGTTCGAATATTTACACCCCTGCCTCTTATCTGTTTGATGTTATTATCCTGTGAAGAATCACGGGACACAGACACCAGCAAAAACACGTTCTACGATGATATTTCTGACATCACTTATTTAAATGGATATTTTTATACAACCAACTATGACCTCTCAGGGAATGCCGGCTCACAGATTGACCTTCTGAAATTTCTTATTCCAAATGATTCAATGGTTATTTTGGAAGACAGCTACGATTTAGGTATGAATGGGCAGGGATATTTTGCTATTACTAACGACGAAGAGAACTTATTTCTACAGTCACGGTCAACCAGCGGTGTTTTAAAACTTTCACCAGTGGGAGAACGGGGGTTTTTTGAATTTGATTCCGTTGCACCAAACTGGCAGTCTTCCGGAATTGCATATGACAGCGATAAGGATTCACTCATTTTATTTTACAGGAATTTAGATGAAAAAAATCAATACCGGGCCCGAACAGTGGCTAAAGATAATATATTGAATTCAGAAAATGACGTTACTTTTACTATTGAAAGTGTGGATACAACTTATCATGGGATATATGCAACAGAGTATTTTGACTCGGAATATTTATTTTTAGGAGTGAACCAGTCCAGGGAAGATGTGTTATTTCGGATAAACAACAACTATGAGACAACTGCACAAACAATAATAGGAGACTCTACCGTTGTAGGATTATGTATAAAAAATTCCAATCTATATTTCAGTTACCGTAACCGAAGAATTAAACCCTCAGGATTGTTAAATAATTAAAATAGAGAAATATTTTCTAGGCCAACCCGCCATGCCCTGAAAATTCAGATGGGCTGATCCCAAATGAGAGAGCAGCCTGGTTCCACATTAATTCATCAGGTGTATTAAATATAAAATCCCTGTTTGTATCTTGAATAAGCCAGTCTCCATTTTCTATTTCACGTTCCAGCTGTCCTTTGGTCCAGCCGGCATGGCCGATTGCCAGTTTAAACTGCAAAGATGAGATGTTTTCGTCGATATTGTCCAATATTTCTTTATGCGCTGTCAACGCAAAGTCATCTGAAATATTAATAGTTCCCTTTGCAGAAATTTCCGGAGTATGGAGAACGATTCCTCTTTCGATCATCATGGGACCTCCAAAATAAATCGCTGAATTCTTTTTTAAAAGATTCTCTCCCCCAGGATAAATTTCCGAAAACAGGTTTTTCAGTTCAGGGTCAGATATGGGACGGTTCACAACAATCCCCATAGCACCATCCTTGGTGTGGTCACACAAAAGGACTACCGACTTACCGAAATAAGGATCTGCCAGATGGGGCATGGCAATAAGAATATGGTTTTTAAGCGAATTCATTATTTTATAAACTACCAAAAGTTATAAAGGAAAATACATAAGGATTTTAGTACGTGGAAAAGAAATTCGGTTTTGTTAAAAGTCTGTTGAAATAGGTAAATTTGCGACTGTCCATTTTTCCTGAAACCATACTAAATGAGTAGAAGCATACTGAAAAAAATCATCATCCGGGGAGCCAGGAAACACAACCTGAAAAATATTGACCTGGAGATTCCAAGGGACCAGCTTACTGTTATTACAGGACTCTCCGGTTCGGGGAAATCCTCGCTGGCCTTTAATACCATCTATGCAGAAGGACAGAGGAGATATGTAGAGTCCCTCTCCTCCTATGCCCGGCAGTTTATCGGTCTCATGGAAAAACCGGAAATGGATACAATTGAAGGATTGTCTCCTGCCATATCTATAGAACAGCGATCCACGGCAAGGAATCCCCGCTCTACTGTGGGAACTGTAACGGAAATACACGATTATCTCCGCCTGTTGTTTGCTCACATTGGTAAACCTCATTGTTGGAAATGTGGTCGTCGTATTCAGAAGCAAAGTGTTCAGCAAATTGTGGATACTGTGAAAGAATTTAAAACCGGGACAAAATTCTGTTTACTTGCACCGGTAATTAGCGGGAGAAAAGGACAGCATAAAGGTGTGTTCGAAGAAATAAAAAAAGAAGGGTTTTTACGCGCCAGAGTCGATGGAGAGATTTTTTCATTAAGCAACATCACAGAATTAGGTAAAAACAAGAAACACACTATTGAGGTTGTGATAGACCGGCTCGTAATCGAAAAGGGATGTGAAGAACGATTGACAGAATCTGTGGAGTTGGCATTAAAAATCGGTTCAGGGCTCATTATCATAAATGAACTTCCTGATAAAGATCATTTATTCAGTGAACATTTTTCCTGTCCCCATTGCGGGATATCGATGGCAGAACTTACTCCAAGAATGTTCTCTTTTAATTCACCGTTTGGAGCCTGTACACATTGTGACGGTATCGGCTCCCACATGGAAATTAATCCTGAGCTGGTGGTTCCGGATAAAACAAAATCTATAATTCAGGGAACAATTGTTCCATTAGGAGAACAGCCCAGAGGCAATTGGTACGGGAGCATACTCAAAAGCCTTTCACACCACTATCATTTAAATTTTACTGTGCCATGGAAGCACCTTGATTCAGATGTGAGAAGGGTGCTTTTATTCGGAACGGGCGGGAGACAAATGAAAATGAAGTATAAGTCAAGACGTTGGTCGGGAACGTATACCGGAGGATGGGAGGGCGTCATCCCCAATCTAATGAGACGCTATAACCAGACAAAATCCAACGGAATACGGGAGTGGATAGAACAATTCATGAGTATGCGCACTTGTCCGATTTGTGAAGGTGCCAGGCTGAAAAAGGAGAGCCTCTCGGTAACTGTGGGAAAAATAAACCTCGGAAATTTTTCTCGTATGTCCATTAATGAAGCTTTGAATTTTATCCAGAAACTGGAACTAAAAGCAACAGATCGTCTAATCAGTCAAGAAATTTTGAAAGAAATAAAAGAACGATTGGGGTTTTTATATGATGTTGGGTTGGATTATTTAACACTTGACCGCTCTGCTTCCACCCTGTCAGGGGGTGAAGCGCAACGTATTCGCTTGGCAACCCAAATCGGTTCCCAGTTGATGGGGGTTCTCTATATTTTAGATGAACCTTCCATTGGACTTCACCCCAGAGACAACACAAGGCTGTTGAATACTTTGAAGAAGCTTCGTGATTTGGGAAATACAATTATAGTTATAGAGCATGACAAGGAAACAATGGAAGCAGCAGATTTTCTGATTGATTTAGGTCCCGGTGCTGGAGAGCACGGGGGAGAGGTTGTCTTTGCGGGGAAACCGGAGAAAATTTTGACATCTAGAAAATCACTCACCGGTAAATACTTATCCGGTAAAAAACGTATTCCTATTCCTAAAGTTAGACGAACCGGGAATGAAAAAGAGCTGGTTGTTTTCGGCGCATCGGGAAATAATTTAAAATCTATTGATGTATCGTTTCCTTTAGGAAAATTTATCTTGGTGTCCGGAGTGTCAGGAAGCGGAAAAAGCACCCTTGTAAATGAAACACTTTATCCCATATTGGCAAAAGAACTCCACGGTTATCGAAAATCCCCACCGTTATTCAATGATATTCAGGGACTGGAACATTTGGATAAAGCAGTCAATATTGACCAAAAACCCATAGGAAGAACACCCCGTTCTAATCCTGCCACATATACCGGCGTCTTTACATATATTCGTGATTTATTTACCCAACTTCCAGAATCCAGGCTCAGGGGGTATAAACCGGGACGGTTTTCCTTTAATGTTAAAGGAGGACGATGTGGAGAATGTGAAGGGGATGGAATCATCAAAATAGAAATGAATTTTCTTCCTGATGTTTATGTAACCTGTGAGGCGTGTAAAGGTAGCCGTTATAATCGAGAAACTTTAGAAGTGAAATACAAGGGGAAAACGATAGCGGATGTTTTAAGTATGTCTGTTGAAGAAGCCCTTGAATTTTTTAAAAACATTCCATCCATCAAGAAAAAACTAAGCACTTTATTTGAAGTGGGCTTAGGATACATTCGTCTGGGGCAACAGGCAACAACGCTTTCTGGAGGTGAAGCCCAAAGGGTAAAACTTGCTTCTGAACTTTCCCGGGTGAGCAATGACAGCACGCTCTATATTTTAGATGAACCCACAACCGGTCTGCATTTTGAAGATATCCGCATGCTGTTAAACGTACTTCAGCGACTGGTGGACCGTGGAAATACTGTTGTTGTCATTGAACATAATCTGGAAGTAATTAAATGTGCGGACTGGATTATTGATTTAGGACCCGAAGGAGGAGATGCAGGAGGAGACGTCATGTTTTCAGGAACCCCGGAGGATTTATTACTTAAAAAAGATTCATATACGGGTAAATTTTTAAGAAAAGTATTTACAAAATAAAAGATCCAGAACAACTTATTTCGGACGCATTCTGTTCTTGATATACCCTTAGCCAAATGCGTACCTTGAAGGTTTTAAAATATGCTTAATTTATTCTACACACCGTCCTAATGGCTAACTTACCGCTTTCCGACCCTGCTCCATTAGAAGAAGACATTACCGTTGAAAAATCGTTAAGACCGTCCCATTTTGATGAATTTATAGGCCAGAAAGACAACGTTGACAGTTTAAAGCTTTATATCGAGGCTGCCAATAAAAGGGGAGAAGCGCTGGATCACGTTTTATTGTTTGGTCCCCCTGGTTTGGGAAAGACAACTTTAGCAAATATCATTTCCCGAGAATTAAATGTCAGCATTAAACAAACATCTGGACCGGTCGTGGAAAGAGCTGGAGACCTGGCAGGAATGTTGACAAATCTTCAAGAAAGAGATGTGTTCTTTATTGATGAAATTCATCGCCTAAATAGTGTGGTAGAAGAGTATCTTTATTCTGCCATGGAAGATTATACGATTGACATCATGATTGACAAAGGTCCCAATGCCAGAAGTGTTCAGCTCAATATTGAACAATTTACATTAGCTGGTGCAACAACTCGTCTGGGAAATCTAACTTCACCCCTTAGAGACAGGTTTGGAGTGGTTTTAAGGGTGGATTATTATGAACCCGAGGAATTATTTCATATCATCAACCGTTCCGCTGAGATATTAGATGTTGAAATAGATGATGACGGAGCGATGGAGATTGCCCAGAGATCCAGAGGGACTCCCAGGGTTGCAAACCGTATTTTGCGTCGCACACGTGATTTTGCTGAGGTTAAGGGTGATGGAATTATTTCGAAAATTGTGGCACAGTCCTCCCTTAATGGAATGGGTATTGATGAAACAGGACTGGATGACATGGACCGGAGAATCTTAGAAGCATTAGTGGATAAATTTAACGGAGGGCCTGTTGGCGTAGGCTCTCTTTCCGTGGCTGTCAGTGAAGATGTAAACACCGTACAAGATGTGTATGAACCGTATTTAATTAAAGAGGGATTTATTCAGCGTACATCCCGGGGAAGAATAGCGCAAGAAAAGGCTTTCAAGCTATTAGGACATGAACAAAAATATCAACGAGGACTTTTTAATGATTGATAAAAGAATAAAGTATAAACTGAGTGATTTTGATTATCCACTGGCCAAAAAATATATCGCTCAATATCCAGCACAACGAAGAGACAGAGCCAAACTTTTGGTTGTACATAAAGACACAGGAAAAATGGAACACAGGTTTTTTTATAACATTACGGACTATATGCGTAAAAACGATCTGATTTTGTTGAACAACACAAGAGTTTTCCCTGCCCGCCTATTTGCAATCAAAGATAAAACGGATGCTCGCGTTGAAGTCTTTCTTTTGAGAGAACTGGAAAACAATCTCTGGGAAGCGATGGTGCGACCTGCGAGAAAAGTAAGAATAGGAAATAAACTCATGTTTACCTCAAAAATATATTGTGATGTAATTGATAACACCATATCCGGTGGGCGGGTTATACGGTTTGAACATGGGAATAGTTCTATATATGATGTCATAGAAAAAATCGGCAATTCCCCACTGCCTCCTTATATAAAAAGACCCGCAGACAATAAGGATAAAATTCGGTATCAAACTGTATTTGCCCAAGAGCGAGGAGCAGTAGCAGCGCCCACTGCAGGACTCCATTTCACAAAAAGCTTGTTGGGAAAATTAGAAAGGAGGGGAATAAAACATAATTTTGTTACTCTTCATATTGGATTGGGAACATTTAGATCCATTCAGGTAGAGGATTTGAATCGCCATCAAATGGATTCGGAGTATTTTGAGGTTCCACCTAAAACAGCTATGTCTATAAATGAAACGAAAAAGAAACGCAGGAAAGTCTTTGCCGTGGGAACCTCCTGCGTTCGGGCACTGGAGACGGTGGCGGTATCAGGCTTTCAGGTTACACCAAAGCGGGGATGGACAGATAAATTTATTTATCCACCTTATAAGTTTAGGATGATTGACGGAATCATTACAAACCTGCATCTACCCAAAAGTACTCTTATCATGATGGTCTCAGCTTTTGCTGATGTTGATCTCATAAAAAAAGCCTATAGGGAAGCAAAAAAGAAAGATTATAGATTTTTAAGTTATGGTGATGCCATGTTAGTCCTTTAATTGATTTTGTCCATGCCCACAGCGGCAATCATCCCTGCAGCGGGAACCGGGGTACGCTTTGGAGAAGCAAAACAATTTAAACTGTTGGAGAAAAAACCGCTCATTTTTCATACACTCAGTTCTTTTCTCCAATCAAAAGAAATTAAAGAGATCGTTCTTGTTGTGTCCAAAGACAGGTTGAGCATAACAAAAAAAGCTATGTCTTCTTCACTAAGAAAAAAAAACATAAAAGTAGTTCTTGGAGGAAGACATCGGCAGGACTCTGTTTATGAGGGGCTGAAGGCGGTTTCACAGTCATGTAATATAGTGTGTATACATGATGGTGCACGACCGTTTGTATCAACTGAGCTTATTGAATCAACAATTCGAGCCTGTAAAAAATTTGATGGGGCTGTTGCAGCTGTAAAGGCAACAGATACGGTGAAATTGGTTACACATGGTGGTACCGTTCAAAAAACACTTGACAGGGACAAAATCTGGTTTGCACAAACACCACAAACGTTTAAAAAACAGGAACTTAGCCAGGCGTTGTTATCAGCACAAAAGAAAAATATTTCCGGAACTGATGAAGCTATGATTATGGAAATTATGGGATATTCCATAGCGATCGTAGAAGGAAGTAATCAAAACATAAAAATTACAACCCGAGAAGATTGGATACATGCCAAGGCAATTTTGAACTCAATATCCTTGGTGGAAAACTCATAAACGTTCCCAACAGTATGAGAATCGGTATCGGATTCGATGTACATCCCTTAAAGACAAACAATCCCTTAATTATTGGTGGTGTTGTCATTCCCTCTTCCTTTGGATCTCAGGGACACTCAGACGGAGATGCGTTGGTTCATGCTGTTGTAGACGCATTACTGGGTGCAGCTGGACTGGGAGACATTGGAAGGTATTTTCCCAGTACAAGCGATAAGTGGAAAAATGCTCCCAGCACATATTTTTTAAAGGACTCTGTGAAAAAAATAAAAACTGCCGGGTGGCAAATTGAGAATATTGACACAATCGTTATTCTTCAAAAGCCAATAATTTTAGAATTCATTCCAAAAATAAAAACAAAATTGTCATTAATACTTCAGGTATCGGAAGAACAAATGTCCCTTAAGGCTACGACCACAGACCATTTAGGATTTATAGGGGAAGAAAAGGGGTGGGCAGCTCAGGCTATAGCCTTATTAAAAAATTCATCAAAATCGATTTGAAAATAAAAACCGGGGCAAAGATAAACATTGGCCTCAGGATATTAAGCCACAGAAAAGACGGCTATCATAATATTTCAACGGTATTTCAGGAGTTGAATTTTTGTGATGAATTAAGGATAAGTAAAGCGGATGAAGAATGCCGATTTTTATCCAATGCAGACTGGCTTAAAAATGATGATTCCAATTTATGTATCCAGACATGGATGAGAATGAAGGAACATTTTTCGATTATTAAAGGTGTGAATATAACACTTGAAAAACGAATTCCTTCTGGCGCAGGATTGGGTGGTGGATCATCGAATGCTTCAGGTGTGATAAAAGGGTTAAATTCAATTTACAAATTGAATTTAACTGAAGCACAGATGAAATCCATTGCCTCCAGCCTGGGAGCAGACATTTCATTCTTTATTCATGGAGGGACCCAAAAGGGAGAAGGAATTGGAGACAGGCTTTACATTCTTCCACATCCGGTTAAGGGAGCGATTTTATTGGTAATTCCGGATGTAAACATTGATACATCCTGGGCTTATGGTTTGATAAAAAATAAGTTGGAATATGTAGGTAAATCTCCTAATTTTGCCAGCTTTTTTCAGGAAAATATTTTCCCTGAAGAGATATTTAAAAATGATTTTGAAGAAGTAGTATTTCCAGCATATCCGGAAATTGGCAAAATAAAGACCGCGTTGATTAAGTTAGGTGCTGTATATGCCAGTTTGTCGGGAAGTGGCTCGACTGTGTATGGAATTTTTAATGATGAATCTGTTGCTGTTTCAGCAGAGTCACATTTTAATTCATCCTATCACACGATCGTAACCTTTTCTGCCAACTCAAAAATCTCCTACTGACATTAGTCAGAAGAGATAAATTTAATATTTTGGGGCGTCGTCTAACGGTAGGACACCGGGTTTTGGTCCCGGCAGTTGGGGTTCAAGTCCCTACGCCCCAGCAAACTAAGGACAGAAAATTATTTTAACAGAACATAGTAAATGACAACCAAAACAGATGATTTAAGGATATTTTCTGGCAGGAGTAATTATCAACTAGCCCAGAGAATTACGGAGTATCTGAAAATCCCCATTGGTGAAATTTCCATAAGAAATTTTGCCGACGGTGAATTGTGGGTAAAATATGAAGATAATATTCGAGGAAAAGATGTTTTCATACTTCAATCCACGAACAGTCCTGCAGAGAACACCATAGAGTTGATTCTCATGCTGGATGCTGCTGTCCGTGCATCCGCAAAACGAGTCACGGCCGTAATTCCCTATTTTGGATACGCGAGGCAGGACCGAAAAGATACTCCCCGTGTTCCTATCTCTTCCAGAGTCATGGTGGATTTATTTACATCCTCGGGAGCGAATCGTATCATCAGCATGGATTTACATTCCACCCAAATTCAGGGTTTTGCATCAATTCCATTTGACCATCTATATAGTAGGATCGTTTTATTGAATGAGATCAAAAAACTGTATAAAACTCCGGAAAACATGGTGGTGCTTTCACCGGATGTGGGCTCAGTACCCATAAGCCAAGCATATGCAAAAAGATTGGGAATGCATTTTGCTTTAATTGACAAGCGGAGATATTCACCGAACAAAGCTGAGGTTAGACATCTCATTGGTAATTTAAAGGGAAAAGATGTGCTCATCATTGATGATATGATTGACACAGCAGGTACAACGGTAAATGCTGCGGACGCAGCCCTGAAACATGGAGCAAAGTCGGTCTCAGTAGTGGCTACCCACGCAGTCCTGTCTGACCCTGCACTTGAACGAATTCAAAAAACTGAGATTAAACACATTCTGGTAACTGATACTATTTTTATTTCAGAAGAGAAAAAACTGCCAAATATGGAAATAGTCTCAATAGCAGATATATTTGGAGAAGCAATAGTTCGGATTCACAAAGGTGAATCAGTCAGTGCGCTTTTTGATTTTTAAATGGAGAAAAAAATGGCACAACAATATGAACAGTTAGATTTAACTGAAAGAACAGAAAAAGGAGGGCGATCCGCTCGTATTCTTAGAAAAAACGGAATTATCCCTGCAAATTATTATTATAAGGGGGAAGAAAACATTAGTCTTTCGATCGTTAAAATTGAACTTTTGAAATCCCTTCGATCGGGTCATCGAATTTTTAAAGTGAACTTAAGAGGGGCCACTCAATATGTAATGTTAAAAGAAATTCAATATCACCCAGTAACAGATGATATTATTCATATTGATCTGATGCGTATACGTAGAGATGAAAAGATGACCATTTCCGTTCCATTGGTATTGGAAGGAACAGCTACAGGAGTGAAAGAAGGTGGTGTGATGATGCAGAATTTAACCTCCATTGAGATCAATTGTCTTCCTGCTGATGTTCCCGAACAAATAGTTGTAGATATTTCTAATCTAGAAATGCATGCCAGCTTGAATGTAGAAGATCTGGAAGTTTCGGAAGAATTAGAAATTTTAACTAGCGGTAACCTTACGGTTGTAAGCTGTCAGCCTCCAAAAGAAGAAGTTGAAGAAGAGCCTGAAGAAGAAGAGGTTGAACTTGAAGAGGGCGAAGAGCCTGAAGAAGGCGCAGAACAATCAGAATCTGAAGAGGATAAATCTGAAAAATCATGATTGCCTTTTTAGGGCTTGGAAATCCAGGAGATACATATGCAGACACAAAACATAATGCAGGGTTTTGGGTTATGGATGAATTGGCTCGGAGATGGAATCTTGGGTTCAAACCGGGCAAAGGTGATTATGTGTACACTCAGAAAAAGAACGGAAAAGCTCTTTTGGTAAAACCCACAACCGGAATGAATAAAAGCGGGATTGCTGTGAAAACCGTTTCTCGGGATTTGAACATTGCTGTAAATGAGTTATATGTTGTTTTGGACGATGTAGATCTACCTTTAGGGAAAGTCAGGATTCGCCCTAAAGGTGGAGACGGATGCCACAGAGGAATGGAATCGATCATCTATCATTTAGGTAGCACTCATTTTCCACGTCTTCGATACGGAGTGGCGGCTGAAGATCACCGGAGACCAGCAGAAAAATATGTGTTAAAACCATTCAGGAAAAAGGATCAGGCTCTGGCTGATAAAATGGTTCAAACAGCCGCTGATGCAGCGGAATCCATTTTATATATTGGCTTGGACAAAACCATGAATCAATTTAATTAAAAACAGTAAAGAAAGGTGTAAATGAATAATTTATATTATGTAATTGGTGCCGGTGTAGTGGCAATGTTATATGCATTCTGGAAAACAAGCTGGATAAATAAACAGGATGAGGGAACAGACAGGATGAAACAAATTGGTGCAAGCATAGCTGATGGAGCAATGGCATTTTTAAAAGCCGAATACCGTGTGCTGGCTATTTTTGTTGTTATCGTTGGATGCTTATTAGCATTCGCCGCAAATAACCAGGGAGATTCTTGGTTAGTATCAATTTCATTTTTAGTAGGGGCTTTGGCATCTGGTTTGGCTGGATTTTTAGGAATGAAGGTTGCAACAAAGGCAAATAACAGAACAACAAATGCAGCGCAAACCGGATTAGCTAAAGCATTGAATGTCGCTTTTACAGGCGGTTCAGTAATGGGGTTGTCTGTTGTAGGATTAGGTGTATTAGGAGTAACCAGCCTCTATATTATATATGACTATTTGGGTTTATTTAATGATCAACAAAAATTAATACAAACCATTACTGGTTTTTCTTTGGGTGCTTCTTCCATTGCGCTCTTTGCCCGCGTAGGCGGGGGTATTTATACCAAAGCTGCAGATGTTGGTGCAGACCTTGTTGGTAAGGTGGAAGCCGGTATTCCGGAAGACCATCCGCTAAATCCTGCTACTATAGCAGATAATGTGGGTGATAATGTGGGCGATGTAGCCGGAATGGGCGCTGATCTTTTTGAATCGTATGTTGGAGCTATTATCGGATCGATGGTATTGGGTTGGGCAGTATATAGTGATTCTGCATATGTAGTATTACCTCTATATATTGCCGGAGCAGGAATAATTGTTTCCATCATCGGAACCTTTATGGTATCAGTCAAAGAAGGAGGAAGCCCCCAAAAAGCATTGAACATAGGTGAATTTGGATCTTCCGGAATTATGGTTGTAGTAATGTATTTATTAATTACCAGCAATGTTGAAACAAATGCAATGGGAATATTTTATGCAACACTTATTGGTCTTGCTGCAGGTTTAGGTATAGGGCTCATAACAGAACATTATACGGGGACAGGAACCAAACCTGTTAGATCTGTTGTAAACCAGTCAATAACAGGCCCAGCAACCAATATCATTGCAGGTTTAGGTGTGGGTATGCAATCTACAGCTGTGCCAATTTTAATTTTAGCGGCTGCAATAATTGGTGCACATCATTTTGCAGGTATCTACGGTATTGCGATGGCTGCTCTGGGGATGTTAGCGAACACCGGAATTCAGTTAGCCGTAGATGCGTATGGACCGATATCAGATAACGCTGGGGGAATTGCTGAAATGGCTGAATTAGATCCTAAAGTGAGAGAAAGAACTGACAAATTAGATGCAGTTGGAAATACAACAGCCGCAATTGGTAAAGGTTTTGCAATTGGCTCGGCAGCATTAACAGCTTTAGCTTTATTCGCTTCATTTAGAGAGGTGATATTGAAAAATCCAAAATATCAGGATTTCTCAATAGATATTACTGAACCATTAGTTATGGGGGGATTATTTGTTGGGGGCATGTTACCCTTCCTGTTTTCATCTTTAGCAATGGGTGCTGTTGGACGTGCGGCAATGGCTATGATTGAAGAAGTGCGCCGTCAGTTCAGAGAAATCCCTGAATTAAAAGCAGCCCTTGATGTTTTAGGAAAAGGGGATGAATCATCCTGGTCTGACGAAGAAAAAACTATTTATGAAACAGGATTGACAAAAGCCGAACATGGACGCTGCGTAGAAATTTCAACACAATCTGCCATCAAAGAAATGCTATTACCCGGGCTATTAGCAGTATTAACCCCTGTAATTGTTGGTAAAATATTTGGACCTGAAGCATTAGGAGGATTGTTGGCTGGTGTTACTGTGAGTGGTGTGCTGATGGCTATTTTTCAATCCAATGCTGGCGGAGCATGGGATAATGCCAAGAAAATGATCGAAGAGGGAATAGAAATAAACGGTAAAAAATATGGAAAAGGATCTGATGTTCATAAGGCCGCAGTTGTGGGTGATACTGTGGGCGACCCCTTTAAAGATACCTCAGGACCTTCCCTGAATATTTTAATTAAATTAATGTCTGTTGTATCCTTGGTCATTGCACCATTGATTTAGATTGGAGAAACTAAAATGAGATACTATGAAACATTGTATATTGTAAATCCGAGCTTTGAAAAAGAACGGTTAAACAAGATTATAGAAACAATTAATGGTGAATTTGACAAGAATAAAGTGAAAGTGATAAACCATTATGTGTGGGGAAAAAAGCGACTTGCCTATCCTATACGAAACCACAAATATGGGACTTATATCATGATTCACTTTGAGAGTGTCGAGCGACAGTTTCTGATGAATTTAGGTATGTTTTTGAAACTAAATACATCTGTAATTCGTCACCAAACAGTGCGTTTGGATAAACAACCGGACGTTGTAGAGCCCCATGAAATTATGGTTGAGAATGAAATGTCTGAATCTGATAAGAACATAAATGAACAAGAGGTCAGCATTGAAGAAACTTTGTTATCGGACAATGCTAATACTAAAAACGAGGAAAATACTGAAAAGAGCGAACATGACAGTAAGGAAAGCCCGGAAGAAAATTTACAGGAAGAAACAGATGATGAAAGTATAAAATCGGTCCAACAAGAAGAAATATAATAGAGGAGGTAAACATGGCACTTATACAAAAAAAGAAATACTGCTATTTTAAAGAAAATGGAATAACAGAAATTGATTACAAAGATGTAAAATTACTGAGGCGTTTTATTACTGATCAGGGAAAAATAATGCCCCGGAGAGTCACAGGAACAACTACAAAAATACATAGAAAATTAGTCCGGGGGATTAAGAGAGCCCGAAACATCGCCTTGATACCCTATACAAATGTAAACCAGGAAAGACAATAAAATGGATGTTATATTATTGAAGGATGTAAATAATCTTGGGACAGCAGGGGATGTAGTTAAGGTAAAACCGGGATTTGCAAGAAACTTCCTTGTTCCTCGCGGTATGGCGCTGAGGGCTTCCAAACAGAATTTAGCCGTTGCAGAAGAGCGAAAAAGAGTTATCAAAAAGCGGGCGGGAAGGGCACAAAAAGTATATATTAATTTAGCAAATTCCATAACCAATACTGAACTGACTATTGAAGTGCAGGTGGGAGAAGAAGAACGGATATTTGGTTCTGTTAACAGTCAGGATATTCACCAAGCCTTATTGGATAAAGGAATTTCAGTGGATCGTCATACCATTCAACTTGAAGAACCAATTAAAGCACTGGGTGTTTACAATGTACCGGTAAAAGTGACACCCGACCTTATCCCTGAATTAAAATTATACGTGATTAAAACGATTTAATTAGACAGATGTTTTGACCCGAGAAAACTGATTCAGGTTATAATTTATTTTCCTTAAAATTGGAGAATATTCCTGAATAAAACCCCCATTTCTCTCAGACCGAAATGAAGTGAGGAACCGTACTTGATCCCAATACGGAGAAGGAATTGAAGGGAATAAATTTCCTTTCCAGATAAATAGCAAACTTTCCCCTCTTAAAGAATCTAACGGATATAAAAATTAATACAGGGTTTTGTGATAATTAGTTGAAAGGGAAACCGCCTCTTTTTTAGGTTTGAGATGATGATTAATAATCGATATAACCTGATAGCTGTTTGCTGACATTCTATACTCTTTTATTTCTGATTATGATATAGCATATATTTCGCTGTTTCATAAATCCCCAATGTCATTTCTTCAAATGTTATTACTTCTCTCTCTTTTTCGGATTTTATATCCTGTGCAGGGTCGCTACTTTGTAGATCATGAAATTCCATTCCTGATTCATTGCGAAAGATGCGCAAATAATTTTTTCCATCCAGAATACCATAACTGCTGGGGGCTATCTTTTTATTAACAACAAAGGCTATTCCATCTTTAATCTTTAATATATCTCTACCCAAAGTTCTATTGGTGTATGAAACACCACTTAAACTTGCGATAGTAGGTATCAGATCGGGTAAACCACACACCGTTTTGACATGCTTCTGTTGAATAAAACCAGGCGAATATATTATCAGTGGTACATTATACGAACGCAGTCTTAGGGCATAATCATCCGCAGGCATATGATCTGCTTTGGGATCGGCATTGCCATGATCGCCGAACAACACAAAAATGGTGTGTTCAAAATAGTCTACCGATCTCGCCATCTCAAAGAATTTTCCGATGGAATGATCCAGGAGTCGCATCGCGTTGTACTGGTTCAGTGAACTAAATCCTGCTTTGCGCAAATCCTCTTCGTTTTTATCCTTAATCTCAAACCCGGCATTATCATCCGGAATGGAATAGGGACGATGATTTCCGGCAGTTTGCACCACAGCAAAAAATGGTTTTTTGGGATCTCTTTCGGCAAAAACATTGTGGGCCTCACGAAGGAGATTCAAATCGGAAATACCCCATACATCCACCCGTGGCCGGTCGTAGTCGCCTAATTCGATAAGTTTCATATCCTTCAGATTATAAGTGATAAGACTGCGAATATTTGCCCAGCTGGCACTGCCACCAATCAAGTAATATTTGTCATGGTTTACAAATTCAGAAATGATGCTGTATTGATCGCGTATAAGTGGGTTGCGTGAAGATGTTTTGTTTCGGGACAGGTCTGGGATACCCGTCACCATAGTAAAGACAGAACGGGATGTGCTTACCCAGGGCACATAGAATTTGGAAAAGAAAAGCCCATTACTAGAGAGTCGGTCTAACGTGGGTGTGGGATTATAAGGGTTCCCCACAAGTCCCATACGATTCAGCCCCACTGATTCCATGAAGATGATCACAATATTTGGTTGACGATCATATTTTTTATTAGAAATTATATTGCGTGTGAAATTCAAATTTTCTTTATCCGGATCATCCACGCCCAACAGGCTAGCTATCTTAGGATAGTATTCCCGCACCCTTTCTTCATTAAAATCTACTTCACTGAATGTGGTAGTATTATAGAAATACAAAACTGGGTTTAACGCTAAGGCAGACACAAAGGGATCCTGTGTAAAAAATGCATCACTCCAGAGCAATCTATACTGGGAGAAGGTCCCCCAGAAGCCGAATAAATATATTAGCCCTCCACAGATGATGCCCATTACTTTATTGGAAATGTTTCTGTATTTGGGTGATTTTTCTATGGTAACCGCAATCAGTCTATTGTGGAACTTGACCCAAGAATAGCATATGAGCATCAGCAATAATAAGAACCCTACTACTGGATAACTTTCCCAAACCATTTGTATGGCAATGGTTGGATTTTCCAGAAAACTCACAGCTGTGGTGTCTACCCTCTGCTGGAGGTACGCATAATGTACCAGGTCAGTAATATAGAATAACACCAAGCCAATGATCAACATACCATAGACCCACTTCCCAACAGTTCGAGCTCTATTTGAACGGCACATATTTATGATTGGAATTATGACCAACGCCATTGATGGCAGTGAAATCAAAATGGATAGGCGCAGGTCAAAACGGATACCCACCCAGAAAGCACGAGCCAGGTCAAATGAGCCAACATTAAAGGCTGCATCACTGAACGTATAATAAAATACGATGCGAAATAAAATGAATAAGAGCCACGATAGTATAACCGAACCAAGCAGATAAGATAGTCGCCGGGAGCGCATAAATTCAAAATTCATTTGATCAAATTAGTCAAACTGGTGTATGTGATAAAACTAATTCGCTTGCTGACATCAATCATTATATTTTTTTGACAATCTCCACAGATAATATTCCTGAATAAAAACCCCATTTCTCTCAGACCGGAATGAATCGAGGAACTGTATTTGGTCCCAATACGGAGAAAGAAATGAAGGGAACGAATTTCTTTTCCCGATGAACAGCAAACGCTCTCCCCTTAAAGAATCTAACGGATATAAAAATGAATACAGGGTTTTATGATAATTTATTGAAAGGCAAACTGCCTCTTTTTTAGGTTTGAGATAAAGATTGATCATCGATGGGATTTGATAGTTGTTTGCAGCGATTCTATATTCATAAAGGTCGGGATGTTCTTTCATATAAACAGTTAGCTTTCTTATTAACCCCCCGTATATAAAATACCGGTTTGTTATATCATTTTTCCCATATAGAGGAAGCACGGGTAAAAAAGTTTGAAAGGTTATGAGAAAAATAAACATAAGTGATAATCCCCATTGAAAAACCAGTCTTATTCTAAATTTTCCTACAGCTTTCCCTGTATGAATTGAAAAAAGAAAAAGTCCTCCGTAAAAGATAGGAGCAGGCCAATTTAATTCAAACCATGAAAAAAAGGAATGAATGACAAAATAAATAAGGGGAACCGCGGTAACCATTGCAAAATATAATTCTTTAGGTGAAGCGTTGGTGTGTCCTTTTGTAAGGGAAGCAATATGTCTCCATGAGAGGGTCACCGTATAATAAAACAATACTGGTCCCAAGAGGAGTGCCACACCGCTCCACAATTCAATAAAAGAATTAATATTGCCCCTCCCAGAAATATGACCACCTTGATATTTTACAAATGCCCAGTCATTTTGGGCATTCCAAACAATGAATGGTGAAAAGATAATTAAGGCAATCAAAAACGAAAGGTAAAACCGATGATCTTTGAGATGGTTTCTGTATTGTGGACAAATGATAGGAAATAGACCAATCCCGATGGCAATAAACAATATGGATATTTTAGACAGAAATGCTAGCCCAAGTAACAATCCTGCTAAATAAAAATAATTGGGGTTTTTCATATAGGCTTTATAATAAACACAAACAGACAGCAGAGAAAAAAATGATAGTGGAGCATCAGGAGTGATGACAACTCCGTTTGTATGAAAAAGTATATTTATCCAGAATGTGGTAAAAAGAATGATACCCGTGTTCCGATTGAATTCTTTTCTCCCGAAATTGTATAGGAATACAGACATAATAACATACAGAAGTAATCCGCCAAACCGAACGCCAAAACCATTTTCTCCAAAGAGGATTGTACCAAATTTTATAATGAGTGCCACCGCTGGGCCATGATCGATATAGCCCCATGCCAAATGACGTGAATACATAGCGTAATAAGCTTCATCATCAATGGTCATAGTTTTCATTATGAATAAAAACCGGAGAGCCAAAAGCCCTGCAGAAATCAGCATCAAGATTATAATTCGTCGGTTCATTTATTGGTAAATTTAAACCTTCCCTATAAAAGGAATCTTTGAAAATCAGTTTTGGTTTTCATTGATTGATGATTTGTTTGACACCTATTTTTAATGAACATGTTTGTAGATATAGCCTTTCCAATTTCCAGTTACACCATCTTTACCTATTCTGTTCCCCATGAATTTAGGAATCAGATTGATATAGGCTCCAGGGTCACTGCACCGCTGGGAAAAAGAAGAACCACCGGAATCATTATAGGCTTCCCTAAAAAACCGGTGTTTTCCGGTGTTATTAAAAATATAACATCTCTTGTTGATCCCTATCCGGTTTTGGATGAATCACTTTGGAAATTGATCCAGTGGATGAGCACCTATTATTTCACACCCATAGGTCAGGTTGCCAAGACCGTATTACCGGCACAACTGTCCATGAAATATTCACCACTAAAAAAATGGATAGTAGAGGCTTTGCCTGACTTGAAATCAGATAATTTATTATCAAGCGCTCCTGCGCAAAAAAGTATTGTTGATTTTTTACAGGAAATAAAAGAAAGGATTCCGGTAACGGAATTAAAACAATTAGTGTCCAACCCAATGAACGTGTGCAGAATACTTGAGAAGAAGGGGTTCATTCATTTAACCGCAGTAGAATCTATACCTGATATTACGGGATTCACTTTTGACCCCATCGAAAAGAAAATCTCTTTTTCTAAATCACAACAGGCGGTATTGGATGAACTTATTCCTAAAATTCAAGCTCAAAACTTTGTTTCGAGTCTGCTCCATGGAGTGACGGGAAGCGGAAAAACAGAGATATATATTGAAGCGGTCAGGCAATGTATGGACATGAAAATGTCCGCAATCATTTTACTGCCGGAGATTTCTCTTACACCCCAGATAGCCGGACGATTTGCAGCTG
>ERZ651768.930-NODE-930-length-21739-cov-10.593482_pt1 | contig 21739 bp, 19 predicted proteins | sample MGYA00514754_ERZ651768 | MGnify/ENA metagenome assembly ERZ651768
TGATGTCGTTCGAGGCCCGGAAGAAGCGGTTCCGGCTGCAGTCCGTCCACCCCGGCCATACGCTCGAGGAAATCCGGGACAACACCGGTTTCGATTTCGACCTGCCACGAGGTGAGGGCGGCGGCGAGGGTGGGGCGGTCCCCGTAACCCCGGAACCGGAGGCCGAGAAGCTTCAAATGCTGCGCTCGACCATCGCCGCCGAAATCGCCAAGACCTATCCCGACTTCGCCGCCCGGGTATTCCAGCTTCGCGCCTAACGGATAATGCATTTCAACTGCCGATTGATCACCGGTGCCGCCCTGGCTATCATCCGCGCCCGCCTTCCTTCGCCTGCCGAAGCAGGCTTCGCGAAGGCAGGTCCTCGCCTGTTGTTTATGGCCCTGTACGGATTTCATCCGTCCTCGCCTCTTAGCGGGTTTACGCCGTCGCCCGCTTGGGCGCGCGGGGCTTCGTGGCCTTGGCCTTTTTTTTGACCAGCTTTCTGGCGGCCAATTTTGCCTTTTCCCTAAGATAAGGCTTCAAATACTGCCCGGTGAAGCTTGATTTGACCGCTGCCACGTCCTCGGGCGTCCCTTTGGCGACCACGCGGCCGCCCTTGTCGCCGCCCTCGGGGCCGAGGTCGATGACCCAGTCGGCGGCGGCGATCAAGTCGAGGTTGTGCTCTATGACCAGCACCGTGTGGCCGCCCTCGACCAGGCGTTGCAGCACCCCGACCAAGCGCCGCACATCCGCCATGTGCAGGCCGATCGTTGGCTCCTCGAGGAGGAACAGATTCTTTTTCGAGTCGGACTTGAGCCGGGCTGGGTTGTCGCTGAGGCCGCTTAGCAGGTGGGTGACTAGTTTGACGCGCTGGGCTTCGCCGCCGCTGAGCGTGGGGCTGGTCTGGCCCAACTTGAGGTAGCCAAGGCCGGTGTCACGGAGCGCCTTGAGTGGCCTGAAAATTTTTGGTATTGCCCCGAAAAAATCGGCCGCCTCGTTGACGCTCAATTCGAGCACCTCGGCGATTGTTTTGTCGTTGTAAACGATGTCCAGCACCTCTGGGCTGTATCGGCTGCCCTGGCATGTGTCGCATGTCATGAAGGCGGGCGGCAGGAAGTTCATCTCAAGTTTTACGATGCCTGCGCCCTTGCATTCAGGGCAGCGGCCCTGCGGGCTGTTGAACGAAAACCGTGCCGGGCCAAAGCCGCGCATCCGAGACTCGGGCACCTGCGCGAACAGTTGGCGGATGGTGTCGAAAAAGCCGACATACGTCGCCGGCACCGAGCGCGGCGTGCGGCCAATCGGCGACTGGTCCACCTCGTGCACGGCCTTGATTTGCCCCATGCCCTCGATGTTTTTTTTGCGCCTGGTTTTCAGATCCGCCTGCACGGCGGGCAGGATGCACTCGCGCACGAGCGTGCTTTTACCGGAGCCGCTCACGCCGGTCACGGCCGTGAAACGGCCAAGCGGAACGGCGACGGAGACATTCTTCAAATTATTTTTATGCAATCCGCGGAAGATGAGTGAGGGTGTTTTGTTTTTCCGGCTGGCACCGCGCCTAGTCAGGGGCGGGGCGGTCGGTCGCGCCTGGCCAAGCGCTTGGCCGCGGGAGTGTTGGCCGGCCAACTCGGTTCCAGTCAGCGATTTTTTGTTTCTCAAAATCTGCTTGAGTGAACCGGCGGCAACAACCTGGCCACCCTCGACGCCGGCGCCGGGCCCGAGGTCGATGATGTAGTCGGCGCGCGCCATCGTGTCCTCGTCGTGCTCGACGACAACCACCGAGTTGCCCCGCGAGCGGAGTTGCTCGAGCGCGCCGAGCAGTTGATGATTGTCGCGCGGGTGCAGGCCAATGGTCGGCTCGTCGAGCACGTACAGCACGCCGCTCAAGTTTGAGCCAAGCTGCGCGGCCAGGCGGATGCGCTGGGCTTCGCCGCCGCTTAGCGTGGTGACCGCACGACCAAGTTGCAGATAATCAAGGCCGACCTCGCGCAGGAAACTCAACCGCGAGGCGATCTCCGGCAGAATGTCGCGGGCGATCTCCGCGCCCCGTCCGCGCCACTTGAGCGTTGCAAACAACTCGCCCACCGACTCGACGCTGGATTGGCCGAAGGCGTCGATAGTCGGCTCGGCATCGAAGTTGCGCTTGGCCAAGCGCGGCAGCGGCAGGCGGACGGCTCGGGCGAGCGGAGCAAGCCGTGCGCCTTCGCAGTCGGTGCACAACTCGCGGCTCTCCTTCTGCCAGCCGAACCATGTTTCCTCGATTGCTTCCTGCGCGTCGCCGCGCTCGACGTCCGGGATGTAAAAGGTTTCGCCAAAGCCCCGGCAGGTGGGACACCAGCCCCGCGCGGAGTTGTAGCTGAAATCCTTCGGGTCGAGCGGCGCGAATGACCGGCCGCAGCCGCCGCACGAGTTGCTCGTCGAGTGGACGGTCTCGCCGCCGGTCTCGTCGACGGCCAAGAGTGTGCCCTGGCCAACGGAGAGGCATTCAACGACCAACTCGGCGGCGTTTTTTGTGGCACGTTTTTTGAGCCGGCCGACGACTGCCTCGACGTTGTGTTCGCTGTAGCGGTCGAGCCGTAGCGGCTCGGCGCTTGGGTGAAACTCGCCGTCGGCTCGCACCTGTTCGTAGCCCTGCCGCGCGGCCCATTCGCCGACGTCGGTGTGAAAGCCTTTTCGGTTGCGAATGCGCGGGGCGAGCAGCAGCAGGTCGCCCCGTTTTTTTGCGTGGGCTTTTAAACTGCCGACGAGCGAGTCGAGGGTCTGCGCCTGCACCGGCAACTGGCAGTCGGGGCAGTGGATGACGCCAAGCTTGGTGTAGAGCAGGCGGATGAAATGGTAAATCTCTGTGACGGTGGCGACGGTGCTTTTGCCGCCGCCGCGCGAGATGCGCTGCTCGATGCTGACGGTGGGAGGCAGGCCGTGGACGGCGTCAACGTCGGGCCGGGGCATCTGCTCGACGAACTGCCGGGCGTAGGCATTGAGCGAGTCGAGGAACCGCCGTTGGCCCTCGGAGAAAAGGATGTCGAACGCGAGCGTGCTTTTGCCAGAACCGCTGACGCCGGTGACGACGACGAGCTTGTTGCGCGGGATGCGAACTGAGAGGTCGCGGAGGTTGTGCTCCCGCGCTCCTTGGATGGTGATCCAGCGGGAGTCGGCCGATCTGTTGCTCCGCACCGGCACGGTTTACATGCGCTCGGTGGTCTCGAGGCCAAGCGTCTCGAGGCCGGTTTTCAGCACTTGGCCGGTGAGGTTGCAAAGGGCCAGGCGCTGTGCGCGCATGTCGCCCTCGGCCTGGAGCACAGGACAATTCTCGTAAAACGAGGCGAAGTAACCGGCGAGTTCGTAGACGTAATTGCAGAGGTAGTTTGGGCGGCACTCGTCGATAACCTGCTCGAGCACGAGGCCGAAGCGCAACAGGTGCTTGGCCAGCGTGAGTTCCTCCGCCTGGCCAAGCGCGAACGACCCGGGCTGTGTCAGCGACTCGTTGCCGAGCTTGCGGAAGATGCTGCGGATGCGCGTGACGGCGTAGAGCAGATAAGGCGCGGTGTTGCCCACGAGCGCGAGCATGTTATCCCAACTGAACTCGTAGTCGCTCTGGCGGTTGCCGGAGAGGTCGGCGTACTTGATCGCGCCAATGCCAACCACGCGGGCGATGTTGTGCCGCTCTTCCTCGGGGAGGTCGGGGTTCTTTTCGCTCACGGCGTCAAACGCGCGTTGCTCGGCTTCGTCGAGCAGGCCGGAAAGGCGGACGATCTCGCCGCTGCGCGTTTTGAACGGTTTGCCGTCCTCACCGAGGATCGCGCCGAACCAGACGTGTTTGAGCTTCATGCCGTGGCCCGGCTTCCAGCGGTTGTATAGCTCGAAGAGTTGCTGGAAGTGCAGTTGCTGCCGGCCGTCGGTGACGTAGATGACCTCGCTCGGCTGCCAACTGTCTTGGCGGTGCTCGAGCGTCGCAAGGTCGGTCGTGGTGTAGTTGGCCGCGCCGTCGCTTTTCCGGACGATCGCCGGGTGTTTTTTAAGCGACTTGTGGTCGTTGAAAAAGACGACCTGCGCGCCGTCGCTTTCCTCCGCGATGCCTTGCGCGATGAGTTCATCAACGACGCCCTTGAGGCGGGCGTTATAAAAACTTTCACCGAGCGTTTCGTCGAACTCGACCCCCAGGCGGCCGTAAATCTCGTCGAACTGATGCCGCGACAGGTCGATCATCTCGTGCCAAATGGCGAGGTTTTCGGTGTCGCCGTCCTGTAACTTGACAAGTTCGCCCCGGGCGCGAGTCAGGACGCTTCCGTCCTCGTCGGAGGCGGAGTTGACGAGCTTGTAGAGGCGTTCCATCTCGGCGAGGGCGTCCTGGCTAAGCGCATCCCTGTCGAGATGCTCCTTCCAGCCGACGAGTAGTTTGCCGAACTGCGTGCCCCAGTCGCCGATGTGGTTATCGGTGACAACCCTGTGGCCGAGCAGCCGGAAGGTCCGGGCCAGCGTGTAGCCGAGAATGGTCGAGCGGATGTGGCCGACGTGCATCGGCTTGGCCACGTTAGGCGATGAGTAGTCGATGACGATGGTACGCGGCTCGGTGGTAGCGCGGCAAAACAGATGCTCGCCATTGGCAGCGCTGACGAGGGCGTCGGAGAGAGCTTCGGTCTTGAGCCGGAAATTAAGAAAACCCGGTCCGGCGATCTCAACCGGTTCGCAGCAATCAGCGACGTCGAGCTGCTCGACAACCTGGGCGGCAAGTTCACGCGGGTTTAGTTGGTCGCGCTTGGCCAAGCCCATGAGTGCGTTGGTTTGGTAGTCGCCAAACTTCGGCTCAGGGCAGGGCCGGACAAGGACGCTCGAGACGTCGGCCCCCGGCATGAGCGTGAGGACAGCTTGTTGCAGTTTTTCCTGTAGGACGAGATGGATCACGATTCGTGTCGCTTGGCCAAGCGGGGATAAGTCGGCTTGGCCGAATGGGAAAATGGCACCGGCTTAGCTCTCTTGCGAGCTGCGGATAATCTGGTACATCTCCGCCGCATCTTCGGCTTCCTCGAGTGACTTGCGGAATTCTTTCTTATGCAGCATCTTCGCGATCTTGGCCAGCGTGTGTAGGTGTTTTTGGAATTGGCCCTGCGGCACGAGGAAGAGCATCACGAGGTTGACCGGCTGGTTGTCGAGCGCATCAAAATTCACACCGTCCTTGCTGCGGCCAAACGCGCCGGTGACGTTGTCGATCAGGTCGCTCGAGGCATGCGGGATGCCGATCCCGAAGCCAATGCCGGTGCTCATCGAGGTCTCACGTTTCTTGACGATGGAGACAATCGCCTCGCGGTGGTCGGATTTGATCTGTCCACTATCGACCAGCAAATCAATCAGTTCCTCGATTGCCTCCCAGCGATCGGAGGCTTTCAAGTCTGTGACAACCTGTTCCTTGGTGAGAAAATCAGCGAGCTCCATGATATGCACCCAACACCGTTACCCGGTCCGGATTTCCTACTTGTTTTGCGGACGGCTTACAAGCGCGAAGTTCATTGCCAAACCGCCCGCCGAGCCACAGACTGCCGCTGCCCGGATGAAAATGACAATCAAGCGTTACGCAGCCGTGGCGGCGGACACGTTCTATTTTGATGCCACGACAGGGCTCTGGTCGCCGGTGTTACCTCCACCGCCGAGATGCAAGGGCAGGAGGTGACTACCAAGGTGATTTTTCGTGACTACAAAAAAGTGGACGGAGTGCAGATTCCGCATACGCTCGAACTTGAGGAGCCGGCGTTTGCTTCGTTCACGATACGGCTTGACTCGGTGAAGCACAACATCAAGGCCGACGCCAAGTGGTTCAAGAAAACCAAGTGAGCGACCGGGAGAAGATCGTCTCGGGGATCGAGGCCGAGGGACTGGTGGCCATCGTGCGCGTGCCCCGACCCGAGTGGACGCTGCCGTTGGCCAAGGCCCTTGTCGGTGGAGGCATCCGGGCTGTGGAGTTGACAATGAGCATCCCCAATGCGCTCGAGGCCGTCCGGACGATCGATCGCGAGCTTGGCGACGAGATCCTGCTCGGCGTCGGAACGGTGATCGACGATGACACCTGCCGGGCGGCGATCGACGCCGGGGCGAAGTACATCGTCAGCCCGGTCGTCCGGCCGTCGCTTATTGAGGCGGCACATGCGTTGGACCGGCCGGTGATGATGGGCGCCTACACGCCGACCGAGGCGCAGGCGGCGTACGAGGCCGGCTCGGATTTCATCAAGATATTCCCGGCCGACACGCTTGGCCCTGGCTATATCAAGTCGCTACTCGCGCCACTGCCGCACCTGAAAATCATTCCCACCGGTGGAGTGAATCTTGATACGATGGATGCGTTTCTCGCCGCCGGCTCGGTGGCCCTGGGCACCGGCTCAGCCTTGTTGAAAAAGGAGATTATCGCCGGTGAGAACTGGGACGAACTCGAACGCCTGGCCAGGCGGTACGCTGACAAGTTTGCCGGACTGAAAGCAAGGCTGGGACGGTGACGCACACGGGCAATTTATCTTTACGACAGGGAAGAAATTTGATATGCAACACGCGTGAATGAGACGCCCATCATCGGGTTCATTGGCGCTGGCAGAATGGCGGCCGCCCTGGCCAGAGGCTTCGTTGACTCGGGCTTGGTTGCGCCGGAGAACCTCATCGCCAGTGATCCGGTTCCGGCCGGGCGCAAGGCTTTCGGCCAGGCGGTCGGTTGTGAAACGACTGATTCGAACGCCGACGTACTGGTCAAGGCCAAGGTTATTTTTTTGGCATTCAAGCCGCATCAACTTGACGAGGCGACGGAGACGGTGCGCGACCAGTTTGACGAGAGCTATCTCGTGATTTCGATCCTGGCCGGCGTGCGCCTGGCCAAGCTCGACGAGGCGTGCGGTGGACTCGCGCGGGTGGTGCGCGTAATGCCCAACACGCCGGCACTGGTTGGCGAGGGCGCCTGCGGCTACGCGCTTGGCCAAGCGGCAACGGCAGACGACGGCGAGTTGGTGAAGCGGCTGCTGTGCGCCGTCGGTGTGGCCTACGAGGTTAAGGAGAGCCTGATCGACGCGGTGACCGGCTTGAGCGGCAGCGGGCCGGCATACGGCTACACGATCATCGAGGCATTGAGCGATGGCGGCGTGGCGGCGGGTCTGTCGCGCGACATCGCCACACGGTTGGCCGCGCAGACAATGCTCGGCGCAGCGAAGATGGTGCTCGAGACCGGCAAGCATCCCGGTGAGCTCAAGGACATGGTTTGCAGCCCGGGCGGCACGACGATTGAAGGCGTGCACGAACTCGAGGAGGGCGGCGTGCGCAATGCGCTCATCAACGCCGTGCGCTCGGCGACGGAGCGGGCCGTCGAACTGGGGCAGGAATAAGTTCCCATGGCATACCCTCCACCAACCGAGAAGCAGGCCAAGATCCTCTGGACCTCGGTGACGGCGCTGGCGGTGGGGGTTCTGCTGGCGCTAATCGCCCTGTTGACTCTTGGGGTGGGGTGGGTGGTCAATGCGCTGTCCTCGGTGCTGATCCCGCTGGCGATTGCCGGGATCATCGCCTATTTGCTCGACCCGATTGTTGATTGGTTCCAGAAGAAACGCGGCTTCAAGCGCCAGAATGCGATTATTCTGGTTTTCTGTATCGCTGTGCTACTGGTGGGGGGAGTGTTGGCGTCGGTGGTGCCGTCGTTGATTTCGCAGGTGAACGAACTCACGACAGAGTTCCCGAAACAAGCCAAGAAGTTTCAGGTAAGCGTGAGTTCGATCGTCAATACGGGCGATCCTGCCAAGCCGACCAACACGTCCACCAATGCACCGGCCAAGCCGGTCTGGTTCGAGATGCCGCGGGAGTGGATGAAGAATGTCGGTGTGACCAACGAGAAGATGCGGGAGTTCATGGTTGATGCCGTGGCGAAAATATCGGCCTGGGGGCTGGAGCAGTTGAAGAAAGTCATGTCGTTGTTTGGCTTCCTGGCCGGCTTGGCCCTGGTGCCGGTGTATGTGTTTTACTTCCTGCTCGAGAAACGGGGCATCAAGCAGAACTGGACCGATTATCTGCCGGTGCACGAGTCGCGGGTCAAGGAGGAGATTGTGTTTGTGCTGCACTCTATCAACGACTGCCTAATTGTATTTTTCCGCGGCCAGGTGCTGGTGGCGATGTGCGTGGGGGCGCTGCTCACGACCGGTTTTCTGGTGATCGGCCTAGAATACGCGATCCTGCTGGGTGTTATGGCCGGGTTGCTGAGCATCATCCCGTATCTCGGGGTGGCGTTGAGCATCATCCCGGCGTTCGTCCTATCGATGATTCAATTCGTGCCGGACCACGGCTGGCTCAAGCCGGTTCTCGTCCTGGTTGTGTTCGCGGCGGTGCAGGCCATGGAGGGCCTGTTCATCTCGCCCAAGATCATCGGAGACCGGGTAGGGCTGCATCCACTCACGATCATTGTCGCCGTAATGGTGGGCACCACCCTTCTGGGGGGCATCATGGGCGGCGTGCTGGCCATTCCGTTGACCGCGGCGCTGCGCACGGCGATGTTCCGTTACGTCTGGAAGGATCGTGTGCATTCCAGCGAGGCTTCTGCAGCATCGTGAGCGACGAAACACCAGAACCGTTGCCGGCCACATCTGCCAACGGGGAGCGGTTGCACATTTATTTTCTCCCCAACCTGATGACTGCGGGCAACCTGCTGTGCGGGTTCCTCGCGCTGACGTTCATCGTGCAGGTGGTTCCCGGTTCGGAGGGGGCGGTTTTCAGTGCTGCAGACATTGATAATATCAAGAATGCCCTCTGGCTGATTTTGGGGGCATTTGTGTTCGACGGACTGGATGGGAGGATCGCGCGATTGGTTGGCAAGGAAAGCTCGTTCGGGCTTCAGTTCGACTCGCTGGCGGATATCATTTCATTTGGAGCCGCTCCGGCGTTTCTGATGCAGAGGGTGATCCTACACGACTTTAACGTTGAAATTGAGAGGCTTGGCTTGGTAGTGGCATCGGTCTATCTGTTGTGTGGCGCACTGCGGTTGGCTCGCTACAATTGCCTCTCGACGATGCCCAACTCCGGGCACAGCACGGAGTTTCTCGGGTTTCCCATCCCGGCCTCGGCGGCAATGGTGGCATCGTTGACGATGTTTCTGGTCTGGCTGGAGGAGAAAAATTTGCCCACCAGCTCGTGGCGTTGGGTGTTGCTGGTGTTACTGGTATTTCTCTCGGTGATGATGGTCAGCGAGGTCAAGTACCCGTCGTTCAAAAAACTAGATTTTCGGTCGCGCCGACCGTTTACCAAGTTTGTTATCGCCGTGGTGGTGGTGGCCTGCTTTGTTTTTTTGTGGAAATACCTCGTGCCAATCGTGCTGCCGCTGATCTTCACGTCGTATCTGGTTTACGGCTTTGTGCGACCTCGCTTGTCACGAAAACTGAGGAGGGAAATTGAGGAAGACTTTGACGACGAATAAGCCCGGTGCCGCCTGCAAATGAGTCCTATGGACTATGTGTTGGCCGTCGGTGCGGGGGCACTGACCGGTTTTGTGTGCGCGGTGCCGGTGGGGCCGATCAACGTCGCCATCATGGAGGAGGGCATCCACAATGGGCGGACACGGGCGCTAATCATCGCGTTGGGCGCGCTGCTGATGGAGATGATTTATTGCGTCATTGCCTTTGGCGGATTTGCCAACCTGTTTGAGGATTCCATGCTCCGTGCAACGGTGGAGTTGATCAGTTTTCTTGCGGTGACTTTTTTTGGAATTCGGTACCTGATGATGGACACTGTGATCGTGCAGGGCAAGCGCGCCCGCATGATTGAGCAGCGACTGCATCCCCACACCATGTTTTGGACCGGCTTTGTCCGGGTGCTGGTGAACCCCAACGTGCTCCTGTTCTGGATCATGATCTCGGCGGTGCTGCTGGCTAACGGGACATTGCAGTCGGCATGGGAAAGCCGCATGTCCTGCGTCGCCGGTGCCGGCTTGGGCATTGCTGCCTGGTTCTTGATACTCGTATTCGGTAGTGCAAGGGTGCGAAACCGCTTCTCCGACAAAACGCTCGTCCGGTTTTCCCATGTTTCGGGGCTCCTCCTGCTTTTGCTGTCGGTCGTGATCGCGGTTCGCCTGATTAACACTGTTGCTCAACAAGGTAATTGACGGTCAGAGAACAAGCACTTGGCCAAGCGGGATGGGGTGTTTGGCCAACAAAAAAAGACCGGCGATTGTTCGCCGGTCTTAGGTTTAAAGGTAACAAAGCCGCCCTTAGCTGAGGGCCTTCTTAGTGGTCTTGATGACAATCGCCCCGATCTTGTACGGGTCGCCATTGGACGACGGGCGGCGATCCTCGAGGCGACCCTTCCATTCATTCTGGATTGTGGCCACGGGGATGCGGATGGATGCGCCACGGTCAAATTCTCCGTAACTGAACTTGTCTATTGACTGCGTTTCATGAAGACCGGTGAGGCGTTGGTCGTTGTCGGCGCCGTACAAGTCGATGTGCTCTGAAATGTTCTTGCCGAACTCCTCGCAAATCTTCGTCATGAGATCCTTGCCGCCCTGATCCCGCATGGCTCCGTTGGAGAAGTTGCAGTGCATGCCGGAACCGTTCCAGTCACCAGCAATCGGTTTCGGATGCCAGTTCACCGCGACACCGTAACGTTCCCCGACACGCTCGAGAAGATAACGGGCAACCCAGACCTCATCCCCGGCACGGCCTGCGCCCTTTGCGAAGATTTGGAATTCCCACTGGCCCATCATCACCTCGGCATTGATGCCCTCGACATTGATACCGGCGTCCAGACAGATCTGCAGATGCTCATCAACGATGTCACGGCCAATCGCGTTGGCGGCACCCACGGAAGTGTAGTACGGCCCCTGCGGTCCCGGGAAGCCGTTCTTCGGAAAACCAAGTGGGAGGCTTGTGTCAAGATCCCAAAGCACGTATTCCTGCTCGAAGCCGAACCAGAAATCATCATCATCATCGTCAATGGTGGCACGGCCGTTGGATTCATGTTGCGTGCCGTCGGCGTTGAGGACCTCGCTCATGACCAGCCAGTTATCCGTACCGACCTTGTCGGGATCCGGAAACAGGGCCACGGGCTTGAGAAGACAGTCGGACGCGCTGCCTTCAGCCTGCTCCGTGGAGGAGCCATCGAAGGCCCACACCGGGCAGTCTTCCAGTGTTCCACCAAAGTCGGTTTCGACCTTGGTCTTGCTTCGCAGGCTTTGGGTCGGCTTGTAGCCGTCCAGCCAGATATATTCGAGTTTTGCTTTGCTCATGATAGTACAGGTAAAAATACGCCAAGCCGCTTGGTACCATGCCAAGCGACAAAACAAGGGCCTGCTTAAGGCCCTCGCCCATTAGGGGTGCTTATGCCATGGGTTATCAAGTCTTTTTTGGTTAAAACTCAATGACCGGGCCTTTCTGCCCGTCACTCCCCGCCATGTCAGCGATGTCAATGGTTCACTCGGACTGCTCGCTGCCAGGTGGGTCACGCAGGGGCATTTTCTGTGCCATGCATTCGGGCTTGCCTGCCGGTTCGCACAGCCAAGCCGGGATGGAAGCGCCCTCACATCGGGTTTGCGAAACAAAACAGACTGTTCACCTGTTTTAATCAGCCCAGCACCTGGCCAAGCAAGAACCAACGGGTGGCCGTCCAATCTTTTCACTTCCGTGCAAAAAGCAACAGGGTGTCCAGTAGCCAAGCGCTTGGCCAGGCGCGTTTCGACTTGATTGATTTGGCAGCAGCGCGGACAACCGTGCACGCCGTTTCCACTTGACGGTGCGCAAAGCCATGAAGCAACAAATCATCGTCGCGTTGGATCTCGAGGGGGTGCTGGTTCCGGAGATTTGGATTGCCTTCGCCCAGAAGACCGGGATCGAGCAGCTCAGGCTGACTACTCGCGATATCCCGGACTACGACGAGTTGATGGCCGGCCGCTTGACCATCCTCGCCGAGAACGACCTCAAGTTGGCAGACATTCAGGAGGTGATTGGAACGCTCGCTCCGCTGGATGGCGCCCGGGCGTTTCTCGACGAGCTGCGCTCGATCACGCAGGTGGTCATCCTGTCGGATACGTTTGAGGAGTTTGCCGCGCCGCTGATGCGGCAACTGGCCTGGCCGGCCCTGTTGTGCCACCAGCTAGAGATCGACCGGGAAGGGCGCGTGGCCAACTACCGGCTGCGGCAGCGGGATCAGAAACGCAGAGCCGTGGCAGCGTTTCGTGGGCTGAATTACAAAGTGATTGCCGCTGGCGACTCGTACAATGACACGACGATGCTCGGCGAGGCTGACACCGGCTATCTGTTCCGGCCTCCGGACGGCGTGAGGGCGGAGTTTCCGCAGTTCGAATCAGCCACGGAGTACGGCGGATTGATGGCCCTGATCCGGGGTGGGATGGAGGAGTGAACTTGGCCAAGTTCATGCTCGGAACGATCAGGGTTGAGAAGTAAATGAAATATTTTCCATTAGAATGGATAATCGTTTGACACGTCCAAAAAGATTGCTACTTTCACCGCCGTCGTTCCCACCTCTTGGGGGCGGATGGGGCAAATTTATTTCATATTCTCGATGAGCGAGACGACTGTTTCGGAGGCCAATAACGGGAACGATTCCCGGGCATCCAATATTTCTGAAGTGACGATTCGCCTCGCTGGCAACTCCCAAGACGGTATCCAGTCCATCGGCGGGTTCTTGGCGCGATTGGCGGGGAGGAGCGAGCGGGAGGTCATGACCATGATGACGATCCCGTCGACCATCTCGGGTGGGGCGTCCATTTTTCAGGTGCGCCTTGGCTCCGGTGAGGTGCTTAGCCCCGGTGACAAAGCCGACGTGCTGTTTGCCTTTTACCAGCACTCATACGATAATCATGTCAATAACCTGACCAAGGGAGGCATTCTGGTTTACGACAGCGACCACGTGGAACCGTGTGAAGAATGGCTGACCAAGTATCGGCACATTGGTATCGCCATCTCCAGCCTGACAGTCGAGGCGATCGGCGGCACTGCCCGTGACAAGGGCAAGAACATTTATGCGCTTGGCTTGATCGCCGGGATGTTCAGCCTCGATGCGACGAAGCTCGAGCGGCTAATCAACGAGCGGTTTGGTGGCAAGGGCGAAAGCATCGTGAAGACGGCGATGGACGCCTTCCAGGCTGGTTGTCGTTATCAGTCTAACGACATCTCCAATCTGTTTCGCCTAGCCAGGGGCGGTGCTGAGCGTTCGAACCAGGTGGTGATGTCCGGGAACGAGGCGATTGGCTACGGGCTGATCGCTGCAGGGGTTCGTTTTGGTGCCGGTTACCCCATCACGCCGTGGTCGGAAATCATGGAATTGCTCCGGCGCGAGTTGCCCAAGTACGGCGGGTCGTTCATCCAGTGCGAGGATGAGATAGCCTCCGTCTCGATGGCGATAGGCGCGAGCTACGGCGGGCATGTGGCGGTCACCGGCTCGAGCGGCCCGGGCATTTCACTGAAGACAGAGGCCATCGGGTGGGCTGTCATGGCGGAGATGCCGCTGGTGGTTATCGACGTGCAACGCGGCGGCCCCTCCACTGGTTTGCCGACTGATGTCGAGCAGTCAGATCTCAATATCGCCTTGTACGGTGGCCACGGCGACTCGCCCCGTGTGGTGTTGGCCGTCTCCGACGTTGAGGATTGTTTTTATACCGCTATCGAGGCGGTGAATATTGCTCGCAAATTCAGCGTCCCCGTGTTCGTGCTCAGCGACCAGGCCATAGCCACTCGCATCGAGGCTTTCAACGAGCCGGATCTGAAAACGATTTGTAAGGACGTTGAACTGGACTTGAGCCCCGTTCCGTCGCACAAGCCGTACGACTTGTCGTCCGGAGACGGGCTCAGCCAACACCGGGCTCCCGGCACGCGGATTGAGGATGGCCGTTACCCCGTGGTGACCGGCCTGGAGCATGACGAGTCGGGGCATCCCAGCGGTGATGCGGTGAACCATATCGCGATGACAAAAAAACGCCGCAACAAGCTCAAGACACTTGCGGATGAATTGCCCGTCCCTGAGGTGTACGGGGCGGACTCCGGTGACGTGCTGCTGGTGGGCTGGGGATCGACCAAGGGGCCTCTCCTCGAGGCGGTGGAAGAACTCAGCAACAATGGCGATGCCTTGTCCGCGCTGCACATCAAACACATCAACCCGTTGCCGAACGGCTTGGATGCCATTTTTTCGCGGTTCAATTCGGTCTATGTCGTCGAGATGAACGACGGCGGTGTCTACGGCTACGGCCAGTTGGCTGGCGTACTCCGCGCCCGGTTTGCCGATGCGCGCATCAAAGGCATCAACAAGACAGCCGCCCGCCGCTGGAAGGTTTCGGAAATCATCGAGCGGGTCAAGGCGTGCAGAGCAGAAGAGCCGGTCACAGGCTGATACAATTTAAACAAGATGAGTGACAGTGCAACAATAGAGCAATCCTCACAGGACGCCGGGGAACGCCAACCGGTGACCAAAAAAGAGATCACCGCTGATCACCCGACTTGGTGTCCGGGCTGCGGTGATTTTTCCGTGCTCTCCATCTACTACAAACTGATCCAGAAGCGAAACATCCCTCACGAGAGCGTGACCACCGTGGCCGGCATCGGCTGCTCCAGCCGTTTTCCTTACTTTGTGCAGGCACATGGCGTGCATTACATTCACGGTCGCGCGTTATCCTTCGCCAGCGGACTCTCCATCTCGCGACCCGACTTGCACGTGTTCACCTTCGGCGGCGACGGCGACGCCTTCTCCATCGGCGGTAACCACTTTGTCCACACCGCCCGAAAAAACGTCAAGATGACTTACGTGGTCATGGACAATTTCGTCTACGGCCTGACCAAGAAGCAAACCTCGCCGACTTCGCCGCTTGGCTTCAAGAGCAAGACCGACAACTGGGGCGCGCTCGACCAGCCGGTCAACCCGATGAAGCTCGCCATCTCGGCCGGGGCGACTTTTGTGGCCCGCACGTCGCACACCAATCCCAAGCACTTGCTCGAGATGATGGACGCCGCGATGGATCATGACGGCTTCAGTTTCATCGAGTGCCTGAGCGAGTGCACCGAGTTTTTCGCGGGCGCATTTGACAACTCCAATCCCCGCAAGGGAGGCGAGTTCAAGCTCATGCCGGAGGATCACGATCCCACCGACGAGGCGGCGGCGTATGCCGTGGCCGGCGAGGATTTCCCGGGCCGTTTTGGCATCTTCTACCAGGTGCTGCGTCCGACGAAGAACGCCCTTGAGGCCGGCGTCATCGAGGCTGCCCAGAGCAAGTTCAAGGGCCAGCAGGCCCATGACATCCTCCAGGCCAACTTCAATAAGATGAAGTAGATCCATTGGCCAGGCACTCGGCCAAGCAGCGGCTTGTCATTCACCGTTCTCCATATCCCAACCGGCGTTGACGAGCGCCTTGTGGCCGCCGATGAGCGAGTGGACATTCGTATAGCCCATTCGCTGGGCCACCTCCGCCGTGAGCACCGAGCGAAATCCCCCGCCGCAGTACATGATCACTTCCGCACCCTTGTCCGGCACCGCCAACTCGATGTCGCGCTCGAGGATTCCTTTGCCCAAGTGAACGGTGCCTGCTGCGTGGCCGGTCACCCATTCCTTGTCCTCACGTACGTCCATCAGGATGGCGTCCGGGTTGTTCGCTAGGCGTTGGCGGGTCTGATTCAGGTCGACCTCGTTCACTCGCGTTCGTGCTTCATCGACTACAGCCAGAAAACCGGGAGAATGTTTCATGGGCAGCAGAATGCGCCTGCACTTGGCCAAGGTCAATCAAAGGCCAAGTGCTTGGCCAAGCTTGCCTTGGCCAAGCACTGCCCCGATATTCGCGCGCCGCGCAGTGGAGATCGAACTCATCAACACCGGCACCGAGCTGTTGCTTGGCCGCGTGCTCAACACCCACCAGCAATGGCTTGGTCAACGGCTCGCTGACGGTGGCTACACCCTTTCGCGTCAAGTCACCGTACCGGACACCGGCCCGGCGATCCGCGATGCGGTGAAGGCGGCGCTTGGCCGCGCCGGCCTCGTCATCATCACAGGCGGACTTGGCCCGACCTCCGACGACATCACGCGCGAGTTGATCGCCGATCTCCTGGCCAAGCCGCTTCGCCGGGATGACACGATTGCCGATCATATCGAACGATTCTTCGCCAGTCGCAACCGCCCGATGCCCAGGACGGTGCTGGTGCAGGCACACGTGCCGGAAGGCGCGGTGGTGTTCCCGAACGAAAACGGCACAGCCCCCGGCCTGGCCATTGAGGTGTCGCCAACCCCATTCCGGGCCAGCGGCGGGCCGGCTTGGCTGCTGATGCTACCCGGTCCGCCGCGCGAGTTGCGGCCGATGGTTGATGAGCAAGTGCTGCCGTTCATCAAAAAATATTTACCACTCAAGCAGGAGTTTCATTGTCGAACACTGCGGAGTTTGGGTGTTGGCGAGTCGATGGTGGAGGATATGCTACTCGATCAGTTGAAACCACTTATGGATCTCGGGCTCGATCTGGGTTTTTGCGCACGCACTGGTCAGGTCGACATCCGGCTTTGTGGTTACGGTTCAGAAATGCCACAGTTGATTGCGGATGCAGAGGCGATTATTCGTGTGGCAATCGACAAACAAATCTACGGCATCGACGACCAGTCGATTGCAGAGGTGGTGGTCGAGCGGTTGATCGCCGCCGGCGAAACCTTGGCTGTCGCTGAGTCGTGCACCGGCGGTTTTCTCGGGCACCACATCACCAACGTGCCGGGCGCATCGGCGATCTTCGCTGGCGGCGTGCTGACGTACAGCAACGCAATGAAACATAAACTGCTGGGCGTGAGCGAATCGACCCTCGCGGAACACGGTGCGGTGAGCAAACCGGTGGCCATCGAGATGGTTGAGGGTGCCCTGACGGTGAGTGGGGCCGATCACGCCCTCTCCGTTACCGGCATCGCCGGGCCGGGCGGCGGCACGCCGGACAAGCCGGTCGGCACCGTTTGGCTGGGCGTGGCGTCGAGAGGTGGCCGGCCGTTGGCGATCCGCAAATTCCACCCGTACGACCGCGAGACATTCAAGCACGCTACGGTGCACCAGGCATTGGAACTGCTGCGACGCCGGTTGCAGAAGATCGGCTAGAAAAACAGCAGGCCCTCAGCCGTCTTTGGCTATGGGCCTGCTAAAAAATGAGCTGGGTCGGCCTAGTCGGCGCCGTTGTCGCCGATGGCTTCCACCGGGCAGCCATCCATAGCCTCCTTGCACTGTTCCTCCTCCTCCTCGTTCTCCGGTTGTTTTGTGACGAAGGAGTAGCCCCCGTCGTCATTCCGAGTGAAGCAGGATGGTGCTGTCTCGCGGCAGAGATCACAGTCGATGCACTGTTCATCCACAAAATATTTGCCGGCAGTGTTTTCCTCGTATTTGTCTTCGATTTCAGCCACGTTGAAATTAGCTCCGCGCCGACTATCTACACGATGTGCACCCGGGTTTCAAGCGAACTTTGCCAACTGCGCCGACAAATTAATGAGCCGGCGTCATGCTGCGCAACCTAGCCGTGACTACCGCGAACGACTCGACCGCCAGGTCGATCTCCGCCTCCGTGGTGTCGCGGCCGATGCCCCAAAGCGTGGTACCCTTGGCCAGATCGGCGTCGCGGCCGATGGCGAGAAGGGCAGGGGGCAGGCGCATCGAGCGTGTCGTACACGCCGCCCCAGCGGCAATGGCGACGCCCTGCATGTCGAGCATCAGCGCCTGGCCTTCTCCCTCGACGCCCTCAGTGCTGAGGTTGAGCTGATGCGGCAGCCGCCCGTCGTCCGGCTCGGGGCCGTTCAAGTGAACCCCCTCGACGGCTTGTCTAATGCCCTTGAGCAGCCGCACTTGCAGCTTGGCCGCGTGTGCCGCCCCTTGGGCAAGCGCAGCCTTGGCGTGTTCAGCGGCGACTCCGCTTCCGGCGATCGCGGCCACGTTTTCCGTGCCGGCACGAAACTCATTTTCCTGCATCCCGCCATGGTGGAGTTTTTCCACGCGCGCACGACGGTTTTTGTACAGCACACCAACCCCTTTCGGGCCGTAAAAGCGGTGCGGCGCCAGGGCCAGCAGATTGACGCCAAGTTGCTGAACATCAATTGGTAGCCACCCGCCGCTTGCGGTGGCATCGACGAACAACGGGATGCTGCGCGCGCCGGTGAGTTCGGCCACATCGGTGATCGATTGCACCGTGCCGAGGTCGTGGTTTGCATGGTGCAAACAGACCAGAATAGTCTCGTCGGTCATCGCTTGGGCAAGCGCGCCGGAATCGACACGGCCTTGGTCATCAACGCCGACTTGTGTGCTGCTGAAGCCTTGCTTTTCTAGCCAGGCGATCGAGCCAAGCACAGCCGGATGCTCGATCCCGGTTGTTACGATGTGGGTGCCGAAACGGCGGTTGGCCAAAGCTGCACCCTTGACCGCGTGGTTGATCGCCTCGGTGCCGCTGGAAGTGAAAATGATCTCCTCCGGCTCGGCCGCGTTCAACAGCTTAGCCAGGCGCGTCCGTGATTCGTCGATGGCATCGCGCGCCTCGAGGCCGAGCTTGTGCAGCGAGGTCGGTGTGCCGAACCCTCCGCGAAGCCAAGGCTGCATGGCATCGAACACTTCCGGTAGCGGCGGTGTGGTCGTGAGATGGTCTAGGTAAATCATGTCGCCCGGCTTACACTTGGCCGGTAGTCGCAGGTTATTTCCCCCGGGTTTTGTAAGTGCGGCTGTGGCCCTTGTCGGGGATGCTGATGGTGTACTGTTTGCCGTCGGGGGAGACGGACATGTGGATGTGATGCGCGTCGCAGTCTCGTGTAAGGTTGGCGATGAATTCGTTCGTCGTGTTATTTTCGGTATCGTCGCGCAGGTTTTTGTGGAGCTGATACATCGCCCTGATCTTAGCACTTTTGACGGCGGCAATGGACGCCGCACCGCAGCCCTTTGTCACGCCGTTGTTCATCACCGAGACGGTTGGCGCGAGGCTCTGGATGAATACGGCGTTGTTGCTGAAGTCGAGTCCGTGATGGTTCACCTGGTAAACGTCCACGGTGCCGACTCGATTGTGTGGTGTGACGAGGCGCGCCTCGGTGTTTTGCGTGAGGTCGCCGCCGTCCCAAAATCGAAAGTCGCCCAGTTCGACGATTACGGCGACGCTGTTGGCATTGTCGGTGGTGTCCTCGGCAACCCACTTGACTTTGTCGGTGAGGGGATTGCGCGGGGTTGCCTTGGGTACCGGCACGAACTTTTTCATCGCCGCCACGCATCGGATGTGGATCTTTGGCTGGCCGTCGACTTGTTTGAGCGGGAGTTCGGTGCCGGGCTGGATGACGTGGCGCTCGCCGACGGTCATGCCTCGGTACGGCTTAATGCGGAGCAAAAAATTGGAGTTGGCCTTGCCGTCAGGATCGCGTTCCGGGATGCCGTTGTCCCACACGTTATTGATCGGCATTTTCTCCGACAACTCGGCCGCGCCGCCGAAGTGGTCGATGTGAAAGTGCGTGACGATGAGGTGGTCGATCTGCTTCACACCGGCGACCTGGGTGGCGGCTTCGTGCAACCGCCTGGGGTCGCGGCCGCCCGGCATGCCGGTGTCGATGAGGATCGACTCGCCAGCGGGGGTGACAATCAGTGTGCCGCCGCCGCCCTCGACGTCCACCCAGTAAACATCGAGTGTTTTGGAAACTTTGGCGACTGCCGAGCCGGCAAAGGCTAACGCCAACACCACCGGAATTGTTTTAATGAACTGTTTAATTTTCATTGGAAATATTGTCGTGGCCGGATGGTGACGGAAGGGTAGGGAGGAGGCAAACCCGTTGTTTCACTTGGCCGGGTGCGATCGAATTAAAAAGTTACCCCGCCCGCGATTTCTCGCAGACGGGGTTGTTGAGCAATGAGCCAGCCATGGCTGGCAGGCGTTATATTAGTGCAGGTTCGCCAAAACCGGGTCATTGATAAAATCAATGGACGTATTGACTGAGTCGATAGTCAGGTGGGGTGTGAAAAACAAGAACGGCGCGTGAGGTGCCGTTCCGCAGAAAGAAACTGGCCAAGCGCCCGGCTTAGACAAGTTGGAGGACGAGCCCCTGGTGGGCGTCGTGCCAGTCGCTGATCGCCTGGCGCAACTCCAACACGGACTGTTCCATCTGCTGTTTCAACTCGCCCAGTTGTTCTTTGGTCGTATCGATCTGTTGGCGTAGTGCGTGGGTGTATTCCTTCTTGGATTTTTCCCAGGTCTCGTGCGCTGCGGCGAGTTCCTCCTGAGCCTCGGTAAAGAGGCGCTGGGCTTTTTTGCAGATGGTCTCGCTGTTCCCGGAAAGCCGCTCGTCGAGTTGTCGCTGTGTTTCCAGGATCTCAGCCACGGCGATGGTCTCGTTAGGGACACGGCGGAGATTCGAGGCGAGCCCAAGCTTCTCCAGCACGCGGATGCTCCACTTTGTGGGGTCGAACTGCCACGGTTTCACACCGTTGCGGTAGTCGTGCTGAAACTCATGGTGAAAGTTGTGGTATCCCTCTCCGAAGGTGAACAGCGACATGAACCAACTGTCCTTTGCGGAGCAACTGTTCGAGTACGGTTGGCTGCCGAGGGTGTGGCACAGGCTGTTGATGAAAAAGGTCATGTGATGAACCATGACCTGTCGGGCCATGCCACTGATCAGCAATCCGGCCGCCGCGCCGATGCCGCCCCCGGCCAGCCAGCCGATAAGCGCCGGGAGACCAAAGCCGACCACGATCCCGATCACCCCCCACCACTTGTGCTGCCACCGAACCAGCGGGTCGGCCTTGAGATCCTTGACATTGGTCAGCGGCACATCGCCTCCGATCGGGCGGAACACCACCCAGCCGATGTGCGCATGGAGGAAGCCAAGCTGGATGTTGTACGGGTCGTCATCATCGTCGGTGTGCTTGTGGTGGCGGCGGTGGTCCGAGCACCACTCGAGTGCGGAGTTTTCCATCGCCGTGGCGCCGAAGATGAGGGTGAACAGCCGCACCGGCCACTTGGCCTTGAACGACAAGTGAGAGAACAGCCGGTGATACCCCAGCGTGATGCTCAAGCCCGAGGCGATGAACATCCCGACAAACATGGTGCCGTGCAGCCACCAGTTAATCTGGCTGCCAAATTGATAAAGGAAAAGCGGCAAGCCAATGAGGGTGGTCAAAAATGTGCCGATGATGAAGATTGCGCTTATCCAACGCAAATCCTGCAAACGATATTTCAATTTCATGATTGGGGTGTGGGCCGGAGAGCCAGCCCGCCTCGGACGCGGAGACGTTGCATCTGCATTGTTGGTGTGTAAACACTTTTTTTAACCGAATTCATGCAATTATTGCTGGCGAATTACCTTTCGATTTACCCGGTTTTTGTTATATTTTGTGGGTGTTTTTCCGCAAAAAAGTTTTTCCCCTCGCCGCAGTATTCGCCATTTTCTGCTTGGCCAACCCAGGACTGGTGGCCAAGGCCAAGCCGAATGTTCTTTTCATCGCCGTGGACGACCTGAATAACGACCTTGGCTGCTACGGCCATCCACTCGTCCAGTCGCCTAACATCGATCGCTTGGCCAGGCGAGGCATGCGCTTCGACCGCGCCTACTGCCAGTACCCTGTCTGCAACCCCAGCCGTGCCTCACTCATGACCGGCCTGTATCCCGAGCAAACCGGCGTGCTCTCCAACGCCGGTGACTTCCGCCAACGCCATCCGGACATTACCACGCTGTCGCAGCATTTCATGAACAACGGCTACTTCGCCGCCCGCGTCGGCAAGATTTATCACTACGGCGTGCCGCTGCAAATCGGCACCGACGGCAAGGACGATGCGGCATCGTGGAA
>ERZ651768.931-NODE-931-length-21738-cov-3.196390_pt1 | contig 21738 bp, 27 predicted proteins | sample MGYA00514754_ERZ651768 | MGnify/ENA metagenome assembly ERZ651768
CCCCCTCTACCGAAAAGTCAAAAACTACCAGGTCGAAGTGTCGGAAGCTCTCGGTAAGCTGGATGTGGAAGACACCCGCCAAATAAGCATCGACAAGGAAGACCGCGGTGGTTTCCACGTTGGGGATTTGTATAAAAACTCCTAGGCGGAGTACCAATGAGCAATAGCTTTTTTTTGGATAGCAAAGAGTTTTCTCGGCTTTAGGAGTTCCTGCCAGTAGCCCCTGCGGCTGCCACTAGGCGGAGGGCCAAGGAGCAATATTTTGGATAACCCCCTCTTTAAAAAGAGGGAGCAAGCCCTCTCATCTCGCGGGTCGGACGGTTAGCTTTTTTCTGAATTGATAAATTTTTTCAGGAAGGGGAACATGGCGCCGCGTTTCTCGATCATCTCTTCGCGCGACTTCTTCACTACCGCCTCATCGATGAGGAGTATGTTACGCTCGGCGGCAAATTTCTCGATGCCTTTCACCACCATGCCCCGCGCGAATGAAGGGATACGCTCCAGCCTTTGTTTGGCTTCCGGTGTCCACCGGGTCTGGAACTCGACTTCCAGTCCAAGCGTGTCTTCAATTTTCAGGGTGATGGCTTTACCGCCGTATTTTCCCGGTTCGTAATCGCAGGACGGATCGGGGGCCATATAATTTCCGGTTTCGGCAAAAGCGCGTGCTCGGCACCCGGAACACATTGCAGAGAATTCACAGGTCCCGCATTTGCCTTCGAGTCCTTTGCGGTCCCGCAATTGCTTCATGAGAGGAGCGTTGTCCCAGAGGTCTTTGAAGGTTCTGGTTTTGAGGTTGCCCACCGACTCTTCAATGAAGGGGCAGGGGGTCAGGTTGCCTTCCGGTGAAATCCGGCTGTAATGCGTGGCCGCCGGGCATCCGCCAGAATAGGTGCGGGTATAAACAGATTCGGGATCATTTTCATAAACCACCCTTTTATATTGTGGGGCGCATTTGGAATTGATCATCAACCGGCCTTTGTATTTCATTTGTTGCTCATAAAGCATTTTCAAGGCTTCTTCATAAGCGGCATTGGAAATATCGGTGTTGCCCTGTCCACGCCCTGTGCAGACCAGGAAATACAAGTTGAAAGCGATGGCGCCAATTTTTTCGGTGAACTCGACCACCTCCGGGATTTCTTTATAGTTCATATCCGAAACCGACATTTGCACGAGAAAATCAACTCCCACTTCTTTCAGAATATCGAAGGCATCCATGGAAAGTTCCCAAGCTTTATCCACACCGCGAAACTTGTTATGTTTGTCCGGATTCATCGAGTCGATGCTGATTCCGACGCCATGGGCTCCCGCGGCTTTTATTTTTTCTGCATTGACGCGGTTGATCATGGTGCCGTTGGTGCCCAGCACGACCATAAATTTTCTATCGGCGGCGTAACGGATGATCTCGTAAATGTCAGGTCGAAGAAGCGGTTCGCCGCCGGTCAGGATCAGAAACGCGTTGGGGTTGACCTCGGAAATCTGGTCAATCACCCGGAAACATTCTTCGGTGTTGAGTTCATCGGTTTTGAGGCCGCCGCGAAAGTCCGCATCGAGATAGCAGTGGGCGCAATTGAGGTTGCACCGCTTGGTGAGGTTCCATGAAATTGAATAAGCGCGGAAATCCATTTTTTCCGGGCTGATTTCTAAAGTGGGTGTGGTTTCCATGCTAAATTAAGGGCGTTACGGCCTTTTCCTGATAAAAATTAGCGGGTTGATAATACCTTTTGCTTATCATAGAAGGTTTTCCCCAATGAAACAAATATTTTACCGATTCCTGGCCTTGCTGGCCGGAGTATGCATTTCAGCCTGCTCGGCTCCCGAAAAGCCGGGGGTGGGCGAGCAAAGGGTTTTCCGCATTACCCATGCTGCTTTTTCAGGTCGGCTGTTTTCGGAAATCTGGACTGGGAACAAACTCGAATCTCTGGGAGCGCGGGAAATCTCCAGCGAATATTTTGACCGGGCCCTGCATATGAGTGGTTCCCGGTTTTCGGCGGTCCCATTTTCCCGGTTGTTGAAACGGTATCAACTGAAACGCGGAGAGGATGCCGTGCTGTTGAACTGCTTTGACGATTACCAGGGAATTTTATCTCTCAATGATATCCACCGCTATGATTTACGGCTGGCCACTAAGATAAAGCTGGCATTCTTGAACTTTAAACCCGACTGGTTGAATCCTCTCCTCATTTTAGTTCCGGATGGAAAACACCCGCCCTTTCAGGAGCGGTTCTTGACCGCGAACATTCGCGAACTGAAGTTCGTTCGGCTCAACGACTATTACGCGCCGCTGGAAAAAATCGCCGGGCATTCGCCGGAGGCTCGGGAAGGATTTGAAGTGTTCAAAAACAACTGCCTGTTCTGCCATTCCTTAAAGGGAAGGGGGGGTAATAAGGGAGTGCGGCTTCTGCAGGCGTACGGGTTTTCAAATGGCATGGATCGGAAAAAATTTTTAGCGGACTTTAAAAAATTCCATCACAAAGACAATCCCGATAAACAGGATATCGAACAGTTTGTTAATCAGGAAAAACTGGAACGGATCATCGACTACTTAAAGAATTTTGGTGATCAGGTTGCTGGTTAGACCTTTTAGACTTTGGGGACCAGGATTCCTTTTGATTCGAGGAAGCCTTGGAAGGTCGGGTCGTCCAGGATATGTGGGGAGATGGGCATATGGGCCGGCAAACCTTCCAGGTTGGGACCGAACATGTTCTTCACGTTTTCAGGAAGCGCTATTCCTTTCAATTTGAAGAAGGTGAGAACTCCCGGCTCGAAAAGAATATGCGGCGGCAGGTCTTCTATCCGAATATTGGAGCTGACTACGGGCTTGGGGGCCGGAGCGGCTCTAAACCGGGGTTGACGTTTCTGTGCAGACTGTGGTCTTGGTTGTGCCTGATGGCTCAAGCGGATATTCGCGTTAGGCCGAGCAGGTTCCTGAATATAACCTTGCCCGGATAAAAGCCAGATGCGGCTGGTTTCCAGATTGTCTGTCCAGACTTCCACCCGGCTGAACCCTTTTAACAATTCACGTACAGCCGCTTCCCAGTTTTCCGCTTGAACAGTAGCGCTGAAAGGAACCGTCTCAAGAGAAGGGTCAATGGAAAACAAAATGCCCGTTTCCTCCTGAATATTTCTCAGTACATTTATTAAAGAAAGGTTTTCAAAACGAAGGCTGATTCCCTTGGGCTCGACTTCTGAATTGTAACTGGGAACTGTAGGCTGTGGAGTGGGAATAGTTTGTGGTACAGGTGCAGGAGCCTGTTCCTGTTTTTTCAAATCGAGAAAGCGCGCATCGGCAGACACCTGCCATAGCGCAAAGGCAACTCCAATCACGATGCCTGTCTGGATAAAACGTTTCATCCCGACCCTCCACTACCGAGAAACATCAGTCTGAGTATAACTAAAAATTAGGGTAAAGGGAAGGGGTCTCTCTACTGCAGACTTCCGCATAATTTGTTTCCCTTTGATAAATCGATATTAGCAAGGTGCTGAAAAAATTATTACTTTGGGGCAAGTAACTTGTTTATGACATTTTGAAAATTAATAAAAGGACGGGTACCACCAATAAACGTCCCTTGCACAAAGTTCTCTGTAGTTTCACCCAGAACAAAACCAGGAGTGCCAGTTATTCCTGCTTTTCTTGCATCTGAGATGTCTTGATCGATCTTTTCCCCGTACCGTTCAGAATTCAGGCAGGCTTCGAATGGTTTTAGGCTCAGGCCTATATTTTTTGCGTATACCATCAGGTTCACCTGCTGGACCTTGATTACCAACAGGGCCTTGATCACCTGGGGGACCTTGCAATCCGGGTGCAATTGTATTGATCTGGTTTTGCAAGTCAGCGGTTTCCCCGCTACAAATCACTCATTGCCGCACGCAATCTTTTATTGCCTTTTAAAGCATTTTTATCGCTGTCTTTATCCTTGTCTTTTTCCCCCTTCTTCTGCGCAAACGCTACATTAGAAAAAGTCGGATCGGCGATCAGAACGGTAGTGGCTAGGGTTGAAAAAAGAAAAAGAAAAGCTAATAAAAGGATGGTGCCCGGACGTGCAAAAAGTGGCCGCATGATTCTATTCTCCCCTATAGAATTTCAATGGGATTTCAGTTAAAAACCCGTTTAATTTGGAATGTGTGTTTTCGTCAGTACTTTTCTTTATGTAAGCATATGCCTACAAATGCCTACAAAAACGTCCGATGTATAGCATTTTAGACAGGTAGGGGGAAAGCTAATAAGATCCAGTTATTACTAGGTTTAGACTGCTCTTTCTTCGAAAAAGGTGAAAGTATTTGATAAAGCGATAGTTCTCAATTTAACTGGAAAACATAAATTTAAGATTTTCCGAGTTAAAAATTCGGAATGCGGCCTGATGTTCTGTGGCATCTTGAAAAAATGTTTTTTACTTTCTGGTGAATCCCGGTCATGCTATGGTTATTGCTTCTATTTGGCTCGTTTAACTTTCTACAGGTATTAAAAATGTCTTTACCGGTTACGGCTTTTTTTGCCCTGGGCACAGGGGTTGAACTTTATGGATTGAAATTTGTGAGCGATTCGATCAGCATTCTCAATACGGTTTCGTTGGTCATGCTCACCTTTCTGATTGGAATTGTTATTAGCCAGAGCTATGGCAAAGAGGTCTTTGAGAAAATGCAGAGGCACCTCAAGTCGCGGGAAGCCCCTGGCGATGAAGCCCTTAATGGCGCGGTGATGGGGGTGGCCGGTATGCTCCTTATTACTCCTGGTGCAGTGACGGATATAATTGGAATCCTTATCATGATCCCGCTTACTCGTGGAATGTTCAAACAAATAGCCTTGAATGTTACTAAGAATAGAATTCAATCGGGACAACCGTATTTTTTCTTTAAAGACTAGCTACTAGGCGTAGGGCCATCTAGCAAAAACTTTTGATGGCCAGCAAAGAGTTATCTCGGCTGAGTAATCTCTTTCTAATTCCCTCCCACGGGAGTGGGCGGAGGCTCTCCACTGTGAAATCGTTTTTTTTTCCTCCCAGAAATTTAAGAGATGAGTTGCTGGACCTGGATGAAGCGCCCTATGAAGAGGTCCGGGAAAGCCTTCAGGATGTTGCCACCGTCAACCGCTATTTGAGCGGGTACCGGGTTCTGCTACACCATGTGGAACCTTTTCTCAAAGTTCATAAAGCCGACCGTCCGTTTACGGTGCTGGACGCGGCCACAGGGTCTGCAGATCAACCGATAGCTCTCGTCAAACTGGCGCGCCGTTTGCGGGTGCCGATCCATATCACTGCCATTGATATCAACGCCAAGATGCTGAAATTGGCTAGGGAGGAGATTGCCTCCTTCCCCGAGATCCGGCTGGTGCAGTGCGATATTCTTTCATTACCGTTTCGGGAAGTTGGTTTCGATCTGGTGGTCAACTCCTTGTCCCTGCATCATTTCAGTTGGCAGAAGGCGGTGATGATTTTGCGGGCGATATACAAGGCAGGACGGTTGGGCGTGGTGGTCAATGATCTGCACCGGAGCCGCATCGCGCATGCGGCCATATTCTTGTTGACGCGGATTTTTACCCGCAACCGACTGACCCGTTTTGACGCACCTGTTTCGGTGATGAACGCCTTCACCCCTACAGAGTTCCGCCAAATGGCCCATGAGGCGGAAATGGACCCTTTCGAAATCCACCGCCATTTTCCTTACCGGATTGCTTTAGTGGGACGAAAGGACTGATTGTGAATTTATATGATGTCATTGTCATTGGCGGCGGGCCGGCGGGGTGTGCCATGGCGCTGGATCTCAATCGCCGTGGTTATGACGTTGCGCTTTGTGACCAGGCGAAATTCCCTCGTGACAAGGTGTGTGGGGAATTTATCAGTCCGGGAGCCGACCCTATTCTTGAGCGGTTGGGCGTGCTTGCTTCCATTGAGGCATTGGCTCCCAAACGACTAAAAGGGGTGGCGATCTCTTCTTATGAAAGCGCCGAGTTGGGGATTGACTATCCTGCCTCCACGGAGACAGGCTTGCGGCCGAGCAGTTTGTCCGTGCCCCGTTATCAATTGGACGCGCTATTTTTAAAGCAGATTCAAAGCACCGGTGTGAAAGTTTTTGAACAACATAAGGTGACGGATTTTATTTTCGACAACGGTTGTGTTGCCGGGGTTCATGGCTGGGATGAAACGAAAACTTCCTTTTCCCTGAATGCTAAGCTGATTGTGGATGCCGGGGGACGCAACGCGGTATCCTTAAGAAAATTCAGTTTAAAACAGGAACCCAAAGGCAATGGCAAGATTGCTTTTTCCGCGCATTGGCAGGGTGTGCGACTGCCGGATGATTATTGTTATATGCACGTCAGTCGGCCGGGCTATACGGGAATTTCTTCTGTAGGAAATGGCCAGGCCAATGTGGTGCTGGTGGTGGAACGTTCTGCCCTTGACGGCGAGAGAGTCGCAAAGGTCGAAAAGCCGGAAACGTTTTATCATAGTGTGCTGATGAAAAACTGCCGCCGCCGTGAAATGCTTCAGGACGCGGAACGGGTGGAACCCGTGCGTTCGGTGGAATCTTTGGCATTCGCGGTCAGACCGGTTCCCTGTAGCGGACTGGTTCTGGTTGGGGATGCGATGGGTTTTATCGACCCTTTTACGGGAGAAGGTATCTACCTATCATTAAGAAGCTCGCAAATAGCGGGTGAGGTAATTCATGCCGGATTTCAAAGTTCGAATTTTTCCAGGAATTTTCTCTCCGTTTATAATGCAAGACGGCAGGAAGAGTTTAGCGGAAAGTTTTTGTTGAGCCGGGTTCTTCAATGGCTGATTTATAATCGGCCTTTTTGCAACAGGGTTTTGAAAAGCCTATCGACGAATCGAGTTCTCGCCGAGACCCTGGCGGGCGTGATCGGAGATATCCTGCCTGCCAAGAAAGTGGTTTCCATGAAGTTTCTGTTTCAACTTCTCGTTAGCCCCTTCGCAGGGGAGGCAAATGGCAAGGGCTTATTAAGCCGAGATAACTCTTTGATTGCCAAATAAAGCTATTGCAATTTGCCATCGGCGGCTCACCGGCGCCTAGTGGGCGGAGAACCTCCGCTGGTAATAATTAATATCAGTACTTTGCGGGCAACCGTGTTTACGGTTTAATGTGTTATTGCTCATTGGCCCCACGCCTAGTGGCTAGCCATTAGTCGTAAGGAGAGATTTAGCGGCATCCAGACCTTCTTTAGTATTCTCAATCAGGATTTCCAGCTCCTCGGAGTCGATGTCCAGCTTGTCGAGAACACCGTATTCCAGAGGTGCCTCCGCTTCCGGCACAATGCCGTTACCGAATTCGTTCTGGTTGGTGAGCAGGTTGGCGGTGGTGAGAAGGTGGGCAATATGCTTCACGTTTCCGATTCATTTTCCGCAAGAGTGAGATCTGAGGATTTTATTGTTCCCAGAAGCTCCATGTATTCATCAGGGATCAGGTGGTCAAAAACAACAATTCCGATGTCGTGCATCAATCCGCAAAGGTAGGCAAATTCGATTTCCTCCTGGGAGATCTGGACTATATAAGCCAGGGAGCGAGTGAGTCCAGAAGAGGAGTTGGTTGAATCCTTTTGGTTTGCTGAAGAGACCTGGAAGTTTCAGGGAGTAGGCCATATCAATTACCATCTTTATACCCAGCCTCATAACTGCGTCATTTACTTCTTCGGTCTTTTCCCGTACTCCACCAAACAGGACGCTGTTTGAGAGTTGGATCAGTCGGCCCGACAAAACAGGTTTTGATTCAATGATGCCGGAAATTTCCAGAACATCGCAGTCCGGGTCATTGACCTTTCTTTCCAAATTTATCAGGATTTCCGGAAGTGGAGGCAGATCGCCTTTCTCCTCAATCAGGGCGAGCAACTTTTCTTTCATATGTTCGTTTTGTCTAGGAGGGGGGGGCTTGAAGGTTAAGGTTAGTGAATAGTTTCCTGATATTGGCTTAAAATTTTTTCCATGCGGTCCTTTAGGCTTAATTTTTGTTTCTGGTGTTTTTTATTTTCCATCTCCTGTTCGGGAGTGATGAGCTTCATTTTATTGAATTCATCAACTTTTAGCTTGAGGGAAGAGTGTTTCTCATAAAGCTCACGAAATTCCGGATTTTCCTGTCTGACTTTTTCAAGCAAAGCGGGATTAATGTCCATGCTTCACAACCTCCTGATTTAATATGTTGCTGTTTAATTCGGCTTCTGATTTCCTGACATAATGGATGGTCAGAGCATCCAGATCAAAACAGGGGCTTGCCCGGAACTGGTTGAAGGCAAGCTGAACTGCGCTGGCGGCAATTGTTTGGTTTTTGACCGGGGCCTGATCGATAAATTTGTTTCCCAACCGTGAGGAAAGAAATTCTCTATAAGGCCCTACACCGCTACCCAAAAATATCGTGGGTTCCTGCGTCAGGTCGCATAATTCCTGAGGAGAAACTGCTTGGTCTGGGGTTTCTCTGACTAATTTTTCACTTGTATATTTAAACCTTGCTGTATAGACCTCTTTCTTCCTGGCATCCAGAATTGGGGAAATCGGTTGGGAAACGGGTTTAACCAAATTCGCATATGCTTCCAGCGTGTTGATTCCCCAGAAAGGTTTTTCTGTGGCCAATACCAATCCTTTAATCAGGCTGACTCCAACCCGGAGTCCTGTAAAAGACCCGGGACCCGTTGTAACGCAGAACCCATCCACTTCCTCAAGCCCTCTGTCCAATTTCCCCAAAACTTCGTCCATCAAAACCAGAAGTTGGTCAGAAAACGTTGAAGAGCCGACAGACTCGGCAATAATTTGTCCATCCTTTAATAGAGCCACACTTCCTTTAGGCGTGGATGCATCAAGCCCCAATAGTATCATCGTTTCACAGTCGGGAAAGGAAGGTGGAATGGCAACGAGAGGAACATCGGACTACTCCTGAAATCTTAATTTAAACATAGGGGATAGGTGGGTGAAAGTCAATGGAAATCCGGCTTTTCCAAACCTCGGGATCGATGGGAGTTTTGGATTAAAATTCATAAGTTTAAGGGAACAAGTAAAAACCATAAAGGGTGGAATATTCTTAACCTTCTGAAATAATTTAACTTAATAAATTATTATTTTTCCTCAAAAACTTCTATGAACATTTATTCAATTAAGGAACAAATTTTTTATTTACCTTTCAAGAATAGCAGGGTAATTCTAATTCGTATTAGGAGGAATAGTGTTTACTTATTGAAAAATTTAGCTTTATTTGCTTGACAATCATTGGATTTAACTTTATGGTGAATTTCGATTGCAGGGTAAATCTTATTTTTTGGTTTATTTTGTAAGAAGGGGGGAATACGAGAAAATAAGGCATTGCGGACTTTTTTTTGGAGGCAGGGTGCGTTATGTTCTATGAAGTCAGGATTTTCGACACCAAAGGAGAGCTGAAAAAAGTAATATCCCCAAGAAGGTTAAGTAACCGATTTTGGAAGCATGGCGAACAGAATTTGATCGACTTTGGTGAAAAAGAAAACCGCTGCCAGGATTGGGAAAACCAAAAAGCTTTAAAGGACGAGTATCAACTAGAAGATAGTTGATTATAAATGTTTTAACCAATTTTGACTGAATAAAAAGGGCATGGAGCTTTATAAGGTCCGTGCCTTTTTTATGTTTTGAACTTTGGTGGTTTAGTCAATTATTCTTTTCATCCTATTCTTATGGAGCCGATTCCCCTATAATTCTAATTTTTATGAATGAGCAGGTTTCAGCTGAATGATAAACTGAATTTACAGGTTAATTTATGTACATCACGTCTGCGGACCAGTTGAAGGTGTTTTGCGATAACCTACAGTCTGCTGAAATTCTTGCGGTAGATACAGAGTTTGTCCGAGAAACGACTTATTTTCACCGTATCGGGTTGATTCAAGTGTCCAGTGGAGAGCACTTCGCCGCGATTGACCCCATTTTGCTTTCTGATTTAACTCCGTTGCTGGAATTGTTAAAAGATCCTGCGAAAACAAAAATTTTTCATGCCGCGCGTCAGGACCTTGAAATCCTGGTGCGTCTCTGTGGTCAGGTTATTCCTCCGGTGTTTGATACCCAAATCGCCGCCGCCTTGGTGGGATGGGGAGCTCAGATTTCCTTTGCGAAAATTGTGCACAAAGCTCTGGGAAAAAAGATTCATAAATCTGAAACTTATACAGACTGGTGTCGCCGCCCTTTAAGTAAAAACCAGATTGAATACGCTATTGACGATGTCCGTTATCTGGTGCCAGTTTACAACAACCTGATTGAACGATTAAAAAAGTTGAATCGCCTAGATTGGGTTAAAGGAGAGGTTCTGAATTGGGAAGACCCCCAAACATTTGCTTTGCCAGATCCGCAGAAACGATTTATGAAAATTAAAAACCTGCGTAGCCTGAAACCCAGAAACCTGACGGTGCTCAAGGAACTTGTAGCTTGGCGGGAAGTGGAAGCTGTCAAACGGAATTGCTTGCCCAAGAACATTGTTAGGGATGAAACACTATTGGAAATCGCTCGCAAAATTCCGAGAGATTTAAATGCGATATCCGGGTTTCGGGGTTTCCACCGAAAAGAGTTGGGTAAAAGTGGGGCACCCATTTTGTCCGCGATTGAAAGAGCCATAGAAATCCCGGAAGAGGACCTTACCATTCTTCCTGAGAATAATGGGCATACCACGACCCGGGGAGTTGAAGAATTGCTCTCTGCTTATGTACAGATTCGATCTGAAAAATTGAAAATTGAGCCAAGTGTTCTGGCAGACCGAAAGCAGATTCACAGTTTTGTGACTCACTTCGAACAAAAGCTGAATATGGAAGAACATTTCCTATTTCAGGGGTGGCGGAAAGAATTTATAGGCTCTCCCATGCTTTCCTTGTTGAGCGGCAAGGTGGGACTCAAGATTGATTCTTCCGGTCAGGTCTGTTTGACGGAATCGTAAAAAATAGTTTTTACGGAGGATGCAAGAAATCAGATCGCGATGGTGGGTATCTTTTTTTTCCAGGCTTTATATTCGTCAGATTGTCTCAGGTTGTTTAGATCAGGATCGGCTTCCATTTGTTTGAATTGTTTATAGCCTTTTTCCACTGCCTTTTGCAGGGCTGACAGTCCGGGTTCCAGGTTTTCCGTCAAAGAATAATAGCAGGCAAGGTTATAATCGATCAGTGGGTCCTGCGGGAATTTCTTTTGACCCGCCTGAAGCGTTTCCAATGCTTCGTCGAATTTCTTATTTTTCATATAAGCCGTACTCAGATTAATGATGGCTTGCTTAAATCCCTTGTTGTGGTGAAGGGCTTTTTTGTAGCGGATGATGGCCTCGGCAAAATTTCCTTCCTTATAAAACTTGTTTCCTTCGTTGTAATGGAAAACTCCCATTCGATGTTCCCGCTCTTCTTGTGAAAGGTTGGGCTTTTCTTCACCGTCACGATGGCTTCCTTCCATGTGACTGCCTTCCTGATGGCTCCCTTCTTCCTTAATTTGGAGTTTTCCCGGATTGGATGAGGAAAGGATAGGTTTCTGGTCTGGAGGAAAATAATCCACAGCGAGAAAAACAATAAAGGCGGTAACACCCATATGGGGCAGGTATTTTGTGAATGGGGCCATGGTTCTCAGATCGTTGGCATAAAAGCCCTGCGTTTTAATTCGTTGGCCGAACCTAGAACCGGCGCATGTTCGATTTCAGCGCCGTGGGAATAAAGGTTGAATACACGGGTACCCGGGTTGGCCTGAATGATATGTTCCAAGGTACGCAAATAACTATACATGACCTGGTCGGTAAGCAGGAAATTACCCTGAGTGCATTTTACCGCCAGCTGTTTTTTTCCCCTGGCTTTTTCCTGATGCAGTTTTTCGAGGGGCGTCATTCTTATGATTTTGCTTTGAAGCTGATTATTAAACTGGGATTGGCTGGAATAATAGCGGTTTCCGGAAAAGGCACAATCCTGACCGATCAAAAAAATCGGGTCGCACCCAAAATGGATCAACGCGTCGAGTCCCAGGCAGGCGACCGACCCTCCTGCCCGTGTGGTGCCTTTTTCTTTCATGGCAGATTCGTTATCCTTTGAAAGGCTGTGTCCCTCTTTATAAACCACGTAGCGTTCACCGGAAAAAATTTTCAGCACATTGTGGTTGGCGGTTGGCGTAAAGACCAGGCTTGTTTTTCCCGCTGGATAATCCACAAAATGTCGAGCACTGTCTATTTGCGGATCCAGGGAAAATACGTAATTCGGTTGAATATTATTCTTTAAAAGAATGGGAAACGCGGTATCCACACAGGCGATCAAAAACTCTTTTTGCATACGATGCAGGTAGGGAAGAATAAGATCGAGAGATGGGCCCGCACTGACTAAAACGCCCGGCCTTCCTTTTTGTGAGTTTTTCAAGACGTTGATGCCTGGCGAACTTGTTACAATTTCACGGTTTAATGAATAATTGGCTTTTTCCAGGTTGCCGAACATCGCCGGAAACCGACGTTCAAGCAATAAAACTTCCAGGGCATTGGTGAGAGAGGGAAAGGTTGATGGAATGCATTTGAAGGAGGGCGCGTGAAAAAAAACTTCAAGCTGGTCCGCATGGTCTCCGGTAATACGTTCCATTTCATGAGATATTTCGCGGGAAACCTCTGCCTCATCCGGTCCATAAATCAAATGAAAACGGCGGTCTTCAAAAATTCCCGTCTGGTCCCTTAATGTCAGGGCCGCGGTGAGGATATCTGGATTGAGCTCTATGGCCAGAAGATATCCATCAGGACCGATTTTGTCCAGAATAGCATCAAGATGGTAACCGAGCCCAAAACCATACAGACAGACACGGGCTCCCACTTGCAGTTTTTCGGCGAAACGGCGAGCCTCTTTTTCCGGGTCATAAATACTATGGAGCAAGATATTTTCAAAACGCAGGGTGGGTTGGCCGGAAGACGCCTTCAGCACTGAAATTTTTTCTGATAGGGTTTCCGGGATGTCTTGCGATGGGGAAACACTGGTTTTCAATGATTTGATATTTCTTTCGAAGAAATGATTGTCCAACGGGGCATCTCCGTATTGCGTATTAAGGGCATCGCAAAAAATTGCTTTTGGCTATGAGTGGCCCTTATAAAATAAGGGCCTGCGAGTTGCCTTAGAGGATATTATCGAATAAATAAAAACCCTTGGCTATCATATCACTAATTGTCTTGCAATCGATTCTGATTTGCTTTAAAAAAATGATCGGACCTTTCTCGATTAAACTGAAGGATTTTTATGTCTCTTTCCTCCCAAAAAATATTGCCGAAAATTCGCGTCCTTTCTGAAGACTTGGCAAACCAGATTGCCGCTGGGGAGGTGGTGGAGCGTCCCGCATCCGTGGTCAAGGAACTGGTCGAAAACTCTATAGATGCTGGGGCAACTATAATTCGACTGGACATTGAAGGGGGAGGGAAAAAGAAAATCCGGATTATGGATAATGGAATGGGTATGGCTCCTGAAGAATGTCGTTTGGCCTTTTCTCGCCATGCCACCAGCAAAATCTCCAGGTTTGAAGACCTCGAGACCATTCATTCGCTGGGATTTCGCGGAGAAGCTCTGGCAAGTATCGCTTCGGTTGCTAAAGTGCGTTGCTCCAGTGCCCGGAACGAAAGTGAGGGTGGGAAGTTGATCGTGGTAGAAGGTGGTGAAATATTGGAAGAAAAGGATGTTGCCTGCCCACAAGGAACAACCCTGGAAGTAGCCCAGCTTTTCTATGTGACTCCTGCACGCAGTAAGTTTTTAAAGGGGGACTCTACAGAATTTTCACACATCACCCAGGTCATCACGCAACAGGCACTGGCTTATCCTAACATTCAATTCCTTTTAACCCATAATAGCCGCGAAGTGATCAACACCCTGCCCACCGATCAGCTTCATTACCGGATTGCTGAATTGTTCGGGGCCGACCTTGCCAAATTTCTACTGGAGGTTGAGGCCAAATCGGGGGAATACCAATTGAAAGGTTATGTGTCGAGTCCAGTTTATACTCGCTCTAATCGGTCCGCTCAGTACTGTTTTATCAATGGCCGTTTTGTCCGGGACAAAGTTATTCTACATGCCACCCAACAGGGCTACAGTCACCTGTTGCCCAAAGGTCAGCACCCGGTGATGTTCCTTTATTTGACGATGGACCCTCATTTACTGGATGTGAATGTCCATCCTTCCAAGGCAGAGGTCCGTTTCGCGTTTCAACAGGACGTGCATCAATTTGTGGCTCATGGTGTACGCTCGGCCCTGGAAAAAAATCAGCAGGTTCCGGTCGACTTAACTGCACGGGAGGAGGCGGATATCCCTCTGGGCGAGCCGGTAAATCCACCAACTTCTTCACCGCGTACGGGCTATCAGGTACCCCCGTGGGTGGATAAATCTCACACTCCTCATCGGGGAGACCTTTCCCAGGCTTTGAGAACCATGATGGGGCAAGACCCTGCTCCAGCCACGTCCCAGGTGACTTGGTTCGATAAGGCCCCGACACCGGTTTCTAACCTGATCTATTCGGAATTCGAACCTATCGGGCAGTTGGACAGGTCTTTCATCATCATGCAGGGCAAAAAAGGGTTGTTGGTGGTGGACCAGCACGTGGCCCATGAAAGAATTTTATATGAGCGATTTCGCGGTGCAGCCCAAACCCGCAAAGTCGAAATTCAGAAGCTTCTGTTTCCCCTTGCCATAGCACTTTCTCCGGGGGAGTCGGAATTATTGAATCCCCACCTTGCGCGATTGCTTGATATGGGATTGGAACTGGAACCTTTTGGACAGAATGAATTTTTGCTCAGGTCGGTTCCGGAAATTCTTAAAAATGGCGATCATGAAAAACTTCTGCGGGAAACTATTGAGCTTCTTCCCAGGGGAGTTCATGAAGATGTTCTGCATGAGAAATATGAACAGGTTTTAATCATGATGTCGTGCCGAAACGCCATCAAGGTTAACCATTCTCTCAATCTGGACCAGATTAGAAAATTGATATCTGACCTGGAACAGACTTCCATGCCTTACACCTGCCCTCATGGGCGGCCCATATCTCTGTTATTCGATATGGATGATATCCTGAAAAAATTTCTCCGCCGCTAGGCGTGGGGCCAGCACTGCATTACCTGAAAAGCAGACCAGATCCTCAAGCGCAATACTTTAATTGCTCCTCCCCCCTGCGTTATATTCTTCATTAGCCTTCATGCCCCGGAGGGGTAATAAGGGGAGGCTGGGAGGGGTTTAGATTTCAAACGCTCTCTTATAATATGATTCCGTTTAAGGAATTTGCTGTAGGGCTGTAAAGGCAGGTTCGCTGGAAGCTGTAGTCAAGAAGCGATTTGTTCCCTTGATGACCCTTTGATTGATTGCACCCCTCCCTATAACCCCTTCTACCCTTGCGTGGCACGAAGTTAGCGGAAGAGATACCACAGAGGGGTATTAGCGGTCACGGCCCGCTAGCCGCGGATGGTAATTTTTTTTATATTTTTTGCGAGTTTTTGTAGTTTTACTGCGGTCTGGGCTTTTTCCAATTTGCGGGGAATCTTTTTGGCGGCTGTGATTAGGGATCTTCGGGTGTTATTAAACTGCCACTCCAAATCTAACAGATACTTTTCCCGATTGGAACGACTGACTGTCCTGAATAAAGTGAGAAGTTTTTGCTCTTCTTTGTTGTTAGTCACTAGATTGTCGTTCAATAATCCTTTGAACATCAATCGTCCTTCTTCAATTCCCCCGCCGATCACTTCAGCATTCCGGATTGTGGATTGAGGTTTTTCTTGATCCGGGGTGTCCAGGTCTTCGAGGAGGATTTCAGTGGTAAGAAGCCGGTCAAGCGATACTTTCCCCAGTTTGGCAAGCTTGACCATGACCGAAACCGGAGCGTCTCTTTCTCCTGCTTCATACCTGACATAAGTCCTGAAGCCAATTTCCAAAACCTTTGAAAGGGCCATCTGGGTGCAGCTAAGCTTTTTCCTGATGGTTCTTAAATTTTCAGAAAGAATTGTCATTATGTTGAACCGGTTGAAAATTTCGTTTTATTTGTCAGGCCAGCTCAATTCCATTTTTTCTTAAAAATTTAGTAGCCTCATCAATCCAGAAACGCTCTTTTTCGAGTTTGTAGTCAGGCAGATCTTTGGAAGAGCCGACAATGCTTTTCATATAATAGATAGCATCCTGTTTTTTACCTTTGTTGTCGAGAAGACGGGCGTAGTGGTAATAAGCCTTAAAAAAGTGGAAGGAGTTTATGACTTCGCCGTATGTTTCCAGGGCTTTTTCTTCATTGCCAGACAACCGGTAGCACTCTGCCAGCCCAAAAATTGCATTGCCATAATCGTATTTTTTTTCAATGGCGGTCAGTTCTTCCAGGGCAACGGCGGCTTCTTCATATCTGCTCAATCCGTGAAAGCATTTGGCTAGGCCATAACGGGCTTCCATCATTTCCGGATCGCGCTGGATGGCTTCCTCAAACTGGGGAATTGCTAGATCGAATTTATTCTGGTCTATATAAACCTGACCAAGCTTTTCATAATGATAGGCCTTGTGGAATTTCCCAATCAGGTCCTTGAGTTGCAAGGTTTCTTCCGTTTCAACTTCCCTGCAGATGGGAGTGGGGGCGAGACTTCCAGGAGCTTTACCTCCCACACGATTTTTCACTACAAAGAAATAGGCCACCGCCCCTACGGGAAAAAGAATGATCATGATGATGATCCATATAAAATGCTCACGGCGTTGAATACAATCCAAAGACATCCAGACCATGAACCCGGCGGCGGCATATATAAAAAGATCGGTCAAGTTAACCTCACGCAATTAATACAGGTGGTTTGATTTCGGACAGGAAAGCAAATTTTCCATCAGTTCTCAACAATTTTATTCGTTTCATCAAGGAGGACGACCTGAGCTTCATAGCTTTCCTGATTTGTATCAATCATACCATAAGCCACGACAATGATGTGATCATTAATCTGGGCCAGGCGGGCGGCCGCGCCATTGATTGAAAAGGTTCCGGATCCCCGTTCGGCGGTTATGGCATAGGTGATAAACCGGTTTCCATTGTTGATATTATAGATATGGACTTGTTCAAGAGGCTGAATGCCTACTCTATCCATTAGGTCTTCATCAATGGCGATACTACCTTCATAATCAATTTCCGTAGCCGTTACCCGAGCACGGTGAAGTTTGGATTTAAGCATAATTCTTTGCATCAGATTTCCTCAATAATGCAATTGTCAATAAAACGTGATGGGCCGACCTTCACCGCGAGGGCGATCAGCGTCCTTCCACAAATTTGTTCCTTTTCTTTGAAATTCTCCGGATCACAAATGGAAATATAGTCGATTTCACATCCCGCTTTCCCTAATAGGCATTGCCGGATTGAATTGCTTATAGCTTTTGCCGATGTGGTTCCCCGTCGAATATTGTCTTGGGCTTCTTGAAGAGAACGTGATAAAGACAGGGCAATTTGTCTCTCTTGAGATGACAAATAGCGGTTCCTGGAACTCATGGCAAGGCCATCGGATTCCCTTACAAGGGGTACACGGATGATGGCAACATCAAGGTTTAAGTCTTCCACTAGGGCTTCGATGACAGCAAGCTGTTGCCAGTCTTTTTCGCCAAAAAAAGCATTATGGGGGCGGACGATATTGAAAAGTTTTAACACCACTGTGGTGACCCCCTTGAAAAAACCAGGCCGGCTTTTCCCGCATAAATGTCCGCTGATGTTTTGCACTTGCACATAGGTTTTGTAACCTGCCGGATACATCTCTTCTTTGGTGGGATGAAACAGAATGTCCACCCCGGAGGCCTCCAGTTTCTCAATGTCGCTCTCCAACTGACGCGGGTAGGAATCCAGATCTTCATTGGGACCAAACTGGGTTGGATTAACAAAAATACTGACTACGGTTTGGTCACAGGACTCCAATGATCTTTTGATTAGCTTTAAATGGCCTTGATGGAGGCACCCCATGGTAGGCACGAACCCTATAGTCAGGTTCTGTTTCCGAAACGATTCAGAAACTTCTTTCATTTTGGAAATGGAGGAAACCACTTGTACGGTTCCCGTTCCCCGCCGGGATATATTTTCAGTCTCAATCATTGACTTGTTTGAGTACCCCCTGTTTTGAATGGTAGGTATGTTCCTGCTCCGGAAACGTTTCGGTCCTGACTTCCTGAATGTATTCGGAGACCGCGCTCTTCAGGCTATCGGCCAGTTGGGCGTATTGTTTTACAAATTTGGGCACGAAGTCCTGATTCAGTCCCAGAAGGTCGTGAAGAACCAGAATCTGGCCGTCACATTTGAGGCCCGCCCCAATTCCAATGGTAGGTATCTTTAGTTCTGCCGTGATTTCTTCGGCGAGTTCACCAGGAATGCACTCCATAACCACAGCAAAGATACCCGCATTTTGCAGATCGCGTGCGTCCTGTCTGATTTGCCGGGAGTCTAGATAGTTTTTTCCCTGCACTTTATAGCCCCCGAACTGATGGACCGATTGCGGGGTCAAGCCAATATGACCCATGACGGGAATGCCCGCCTGAACAATCGCCTGAACCCTGTCTGCCATGCGGGCTCCCCCTTCTAGTTTGACAGCGGATGCCCCCCCTTCCTGAATTAGGCGGCCGGCGTTGGTAACTGCCTGTTCCACCGAAACCTGATAGGACATGAAAGGCATATCGCCCACCACCAAAGCGCGTCGGGCACCCCGTTTTACAGCCCGAGTATGGTCGATCATATTTTCCAGGGTCACTGCCAGCGTATTCTCATGGCCGAGGGAAACCATTCCCAGGGAATCTCCGACCAGAATAATGTCTATGTCCGTTGCGTCTAGAAGTTTAGAGAAACTGTAATCATAGGCGGTCAGGGCGGTGATCTTTTTCCCTGAATTTTTTCTCCCTGAAATATCAGGGACTGTGACAGGCCTGTTTTCCATGATCTTTTATTTAAAGGTTAAGGCTTGGACTTAACGGAGGGGGGAGGGGGAATCAAAAAAAAGAAACCACCGGCAAACACCGTGGGAGAAGCGTAACATTCAAGAAAAATTTGGTGACAATTTTAAGGCCGCCTGTGGGGTCCTCGAATTGCGTTTTTCTTGGTTTATGAGGCTTACTCCGTCCCGGTCCGTTAGGATCCAAGCGGGTTATAATATTCTCTGCCTATTCTATGATTGTTGATCTTGTTAATCAACTCTTCCAGATCACATTTTTTTTCAACAAAGTCGATTTCATTGGTATTTATGACCAAAAGTGGTGTGTCGGAATAATAAAAAAAGAAATTATTGAAAGCCTTGTTTACAGAATCGAGATAATCGGGGTCCATAAAAGCTTCATAATCCCGGCCCCGTTTGGAAACTCTCTCCAGTAGCACTTCTGTACTGGCCTGCAAAAAAATGACTAAATCGGGTTTTGGGGCTTTGGGGCCGATCAAATTGAAAATTTGTTCGTACAAGCGATATTCGTGATCTTCAAGGTTGAGTTGGGCGAATATTTTGTCCCGTTGAAACAGGTAGTCGATCAAAACCACGGAGTTGAACAGCTCTCTCTGCGCCAACTCCAGATACTGGTTGAAACGGTTTAGTAAAAAAAAAATCTGGGTTTGAAAGGAGTAGGCTTCCCGATCCTGGTAAAATTTGGCGATAAAGGGATTGGTATCGTTATCTTCCAGAATCATTTTAGCTCCATATTGTTTTCCAAGAAGATTGACCAGTGATGTTTTGCCCGCGCCAATGGCACCTTCAACAGCAATGAACCTGGGTTCGATGGTTTGATTTGCCATTTTACTCTGATCAACCCGCTTTTCGCTGATTGAAAATCTCCTTGATTTTGAGTTTGAGTTCCCTGAGATCGGCCGATTTGACGACATAGGCATCCGAGGCCCAGATTTTAAAATCCTGTTTGTAACGGCCATAAGCCGAACAGAGTATTATGGGAATATCGCTTTTTTCATCCTTGATTTTCCGCATGACCTCTATGCCGTCCATTCCGGGAATTTTGATGTCTAGAATAATAAGGTCTTGATTGTCTAATTTTTGCAGAGCTTCCTCGCCAGTGGCGGCAACCGAAACGTGGTAACCGTCATCTTCAAGCTCTTCCTTATAAAGGAACCTGATATTTTGTTCGTCATCGACAACGAGGATTTTTTTCATCTGTCTGTTTGCTTATTTGAGTTTCGTTTAATGGTTCCAAAAATTAGAACGAAATGGATTTAACATGCCTGAGAAACACTAGTTTTTATAATAATCGGGCCTCTTTTGCAACGGTAAATGGAGATAGACGATAACCCCTTTACCCATCTGGTTTTCCACTCGAATGGTTCCTCTATGATTTTCAATGATTTTCTGGCAGATGGAAAGTCCGAGCCCGGTGCCGGTATGCCAGTCGTTGCAATGGATGATGTCTGGTTTGAAGTCAAGTTTTTTAGCGGTTTCCAGGACGGTCCGGCAAAAAAACGCAAACCGCTCCAAGCTGTCGGGGTAATCCGAGCCGGGTTCGCCATAAATATGTTCGCGGTTATAGTAGTCGTCATGTTCAATCAGATAAACTGGGACACTATCAGTCAGTTCTGACTGGAACAGGGTGCCTTTCTGGTTGAAGCCGGGGATATCCAAATCCACCTTGAGAGGTTGCATCCCTTTTCCCGCTTTGGAGGTGCAGGAGTATTTTGGCATGATGACGCGGATGTCGTGTCCGAGTTTTTTCAGGGCCGGGGGCAATGCCCCACTGACATCTGCCAGCCCGCCGGTTTTGGCGAAAGGATGGACTTCGGTCGAGACAAAAAGGATTTTTAGTTTCATGGGGATTTCTTTTTATTCGATAATTTTCTCTAAGGCAACTCGCAGCCCTTATTTTATAAGGGTCACTCATGACCAAAAGCAGTTTTTAGAGATGCCCCCATGTTGATATCCTGGCATCCCGAAGGATTTTGGCAACTTTTTCAGGGTGTGTTGAATGGGTTGCCAACGACCAGGTTCCCGCTGGCAATAATGGCATTACTCTATGTAATGAAAGGTGAAAAGTCAAACGGCCACCCTCCTAAATACATTGATTGCTCAGGGATTAGAACTTATAATCAAACTATCCACTAAGCGTGGGGCCAACAAGGCTACACCTTGAGGAAATGAGCACGTGATATTTTTCCTCAGTTTTCGTGCCCCGGAGGGGCAATAACTTTTACAGCACTCAAACCGTGTTGGCGACTTAATAAGCTATCGCCATTTGCCTCCCACTAGGCGTGGGTCCAATTAGCAATAGCCCATTGGGCCTAGATAAACCCTTTGATCGCTGTAAAAAGCTATGCAAGTTACCAGCGGAGGTTCTCCGGTAGAGGATGGCGAGCAACAATTTTCGGTTTAAAAAGCTCTTGCTCACTTCCCCTCCCGGCGAATCGCCGGTTATTTGAGGTCCATATAAATAAATCATGCGGGAAATAATGAAGAACGCGAAAATTGTTTTGGGTGTCTCTGCCGGTATAGCTGTGTACAAGGCGGTGGAAATACTGCGCTTATTGGTGAAAGAAGGGGCCGATGTAAGAGTTGTAATGAGCGCCAATGCCGGTAAATTTGTGACCCCGTTGACTTTTGAGGCACTATCCGGGAATCCGGTTTATCACACATTGTTTGATTCGCAAAACTCCGCAGATATGGAGCACATCCGTGTTGCCGAGAATGCGGACCTATTGGTGGTGGCTCCGGCCACAGCCTCCATGCTGGGAAAAATGGCACATGGCCTAGCGGACGATGCCCTGTCCAATTTGTATTTGGCGTTTAAAGGCTCGGTACTGATTGCCCCGGCTATGAATGAAGGGATGTGGGGACATCCTGCAGTGAGGGAAAATA
>ERZ651768.932-NODE-932-length-21721-cov-2.400296_pt1 | contig 21721 bp, 26 predicted proteins | sample MGYA00514754_ERZ651768 | MGnify/ENA metagenome assembly ERZ651768
AATAATAACCACCCAGTCGATTTGGAATAATAAAAACTCTAGGAAAATTTCTGGGAGATTTTTGAGAATAATAAGAAGGCAGGAAAAATCAGTTTTGGAGATTTTGAAAATAATAAAAGCCCGCCGCAGGCGAAATTTTTTAGGGGTATTTTAGGGGTATATCAAGGCGGAAACGGAAATTTTGTCCAAAAAACAGCCTCCGAGGAGACCAAATTTGGAGCAATTTTGAAGAATAATAAAAACAGAAAACGGTTATATTTATATTCGAGGTGTTTCTAATTTTTATCTCTTAGAAGATCTGCAGCTTGTTTCATGACCCGATAGGCTTTTACAGGAAAATACTCGCAGTTCAACATTCCCGCCTTGGAAAGTGGTAACTCCGCCATCTTGGCCCGAGCAGACGATTCACTTTCTGCCTCTGCAACAATGATCACGCCTCTGCCGTCCCTAAGGCTGTATATATCTCTAATAAAATCTTCTTCCATATAGTCAAAAGCCCGGGCGGCTTCAGAATCTAGGTATGGTGCGAAATCCGATGGGCTGTGGTCCGTACTGCGAAGGGCAATAATTAAAATTTTCATTATATTTGCTCCGTTAAAATAAAATAAGGACTAATGGAATTGATTTATTTCCCCAAATCTTAACAGCGGCTGGTAAATTCGTCGAACTTCCTTTAATTCTGGTTTCAATTTCAATCAGACAAAAGAAAAATCACTTCAGGCAGTAAGTTTGACATAAATTCGTTATGTATCGGACACGGGGAAGGGCCTTTTAAGGTGTCTCACATTACAAACCTTTTGCTGCAGAAAACGAAACAGGTCAGACCGATCGCAAATAAGATACATACTGCTGATAATCGTAAAACCCAATTTACCTGTAGATTCCACGATAGGGATACGTGGATCGAAGTTTAAAATTTGTTATCCTTATTGGGTTTAGTGGCTTGACTGATATGATTGCAAAGGGCTTTCTGGAAGGGATTAAGCTCCCCAAGCTGGCGCATTAGAAAACGATGTTTAAAACGTCTGACTAGATTAACCATTACTATCACTCCCAAGTATTTGTTTTTATAGCATTAGTCCTAATCACACCACGTGTGGGTTTCTCCTGCACATTTAGGTGTGGTCGTACACGTTCACAGTTTTTTTGGAATTGTGTTTCTAACTCGCGATTCAGAAATAAACGTCTAATACGAGCTTGAAGTTCACTAGGAGCGTTGGCCATTGTGAAGTCTCTTTCAGTTTCTACTGTAATTACTCTGCTTCTGCAGTGGCCCAACATCGGTAAATCAAATTAAAAAATCGTTAAGTAATTTAAATGGTTTTAAACTCTGTTAATCGCAAGCACGGACACAAGATGATATCAAGGCAATTTTAATCAGCTAAATACAAGAGTGTATGCGGCGTATAAACAAGCCAGTCCCATTAAAGAGAAATTTAATAGCCCCAGTTTATTTTGTGATCTCCAATTTCGAAAAGCTTGAGTAAAAAACCAACTGGCGGAAATTGCAAACAAGATGGGGCCAATAATCATACCCCACTCATAGGTTGTGTGAACGAGGCACGTACTGCTCATTTTATCTGATTTGCACAATCTCGATTAAAATATGGTAAATCAAATGAAGCCCATTTTGATTTCATTCATGAAGTAGAGGATGACCGAAGATTTAACATAAATAAGTTTACTGTTTTACCAGAACAAAATCACTACCAGCCAGCCAAGTAGACAGACAAAAGAAATATATGTAAGTGTTAAGTGGCTGGTGTGGACTGTAGTCAAATCCTTTTCCGACAAAAGGAGAAATCCTCTGGTCCATTTTACCGGCCAAAGCGTGATTTTTTGTTATTATGCCTCGGAGTTGGACCTGCCACTGAATAGATAGAGGTTTTTGGACAATTGAGCCCGAGTTCCCTTGTTCTGAATAACTGGAATTAAATGTTGGGACTGGTAACGAATCCCTAACGAATCAGAGGTAGTCCAATATAAGGTGTTTGATACCGGAACGTTTATGAATTGAAAATTTAAGGAGAAATCATATGAGAGCGTTATTTGTTTTAGGTCTTAGCCTATTCATGGTTTTAGCTAGTATGTTAGTTACACCGGGGCCTAGTTATGCCGAAGAAAATGTTGCTGTCGCAACAGTTAAAGAAAATCCTGGAAAATCAGCGGGTGTTGCGGGGTGTGGTGTAGCTATCCTCTTCTTTCCGCCCGCTGCGCTAATTTGCGGTGCGACCATTATTGCAGGGGCTGCAGCTGACGGAGATATCCTAGAATATTAACGGAATCAAATTATAGGTAATTTTTTTAGAGTTCTTAGCAAAGGGGAGACGTTCTTCAGTTTTCCCTTTGCTACGAAACTGTCATTAAGCACATCAGACGTTGTCTTAATGATTGGGCAGTGAATACTTTTCAGTCGTCTGGTCAGTCGTCTGGGGCTTTTATCGCTGCTTTTTTTGACAAAAATTGGATATCAATTAATAACCCGTCTAGGTAGTCAGTCCTAGTCTCGTTACGTTACTAGGGGAATTGTAACTAATACAGTACAGGTTTCCGCTTGAATATTTTTAATATGTTAAATGAGTCAATATTTAGCAAATTGATGAATTTCAAAGGGAACTCCAGTTCACCCTATAAACCCCATAAAGTATTTGATCGTAAACGACAGTGCTAAGCCAACTGCCAACCCGATTAGCATTAAAAAGCCAGGCTCATTTGATTTTTCCGCTTTAGGTTGTCGTTTGCGAGCTAATACCTTGGTAGCATATGCCTCTGTAACAAGTTTGTTGGGGTCACCAATCATATTAAAGCCCATTATTAAAATCCGACCATTAGACTAAGTTAGAAAATATGTAAGGAAATAAATAGTTGCTTTAGTAAAAAAGCTATAAACTAAGGCCAGCAACGTTTTCTGACTTTTTATTGATCTAATCGGCAAGAGAGAAAAGTTAGCGTTCTTCAGATAAGAGCCGAATCGCATTTTGCCTGATAAGCATTTTTTGCTCTCCTGCTAAATCCGAGCGTTATAGAAAGATGATTTTGGGTAGCCTAAAACTGAAACACAACGATGGAAAATTTAGTACCGACATCGATTAGCGTCGGTAAAAATACCCAATACGGTTAGTTAATGTTAAGCCCAACGTTATTTTTTTTCTGCATTGCCTTAAAAGACAAGTAACAAAAAAAAGAGTTGGCGATTATAAGTTTAACAGAAGTAGTTTCCTAAAATTTTTTAGTCACGTTTGGAAAATATTCCAATCTACCCCCGGCCTCGGATACTTATGCGGGATCACAATATCTGGTTCTATCTGTCCAATAGGTCCATTGAACTGTGTTAGTGCACCGTGGCTTAAGAATTTTTGACAAACATTAGTGGGAATAAAGTGGCGACGCTCAGCACGAGAATATTTGGTCATTTGTAAGTCTCTTTCAGTTTCTACCGGAATCACGTTGCTTCTGCAACGCACCCAACTTCCATACTTCAAATGAAGAAATAGTTAATAGATTTGAGAAGCTTGCTATATTTCGAGTTTAAAACCGTGGACCAATGGGGGGTATGACCAAATTCCAATGGCTTTGGAGTTTTACAGCCTAACTTCCTTCTACCAGTTTCTTAAGTAATTCTAGGTTTGCCAGACCGGGTTCGAGGGTGCCACGCTTAATCCGCGCAGAAATCTCAACGATTGCCGCATTTACAGGAGCGGTCTTGCCCTGTTTTTCTTGTTGTTCCACCACCCACCCGTTGATGTTCTCAACCTCACTCTTGCGATTCTTCATTTGGTCTTGGAGGACGGTTGTTATTGTTTTTGGAGTTATGAATGAACTGGTGACCTTATCCAGCATCAACTCTACCAAGCGGTTGGTGTTAAGAACGTCGTCTTCACTAAGTCCAAAAATAGGCTCGATGCGGTAACCCAAATTCTGTCCCACGGTCAATGCCTCTGAGCCAGAGCGAAGCATTAATTCTCGCGTATCTGGATTACTAGCAGCTTCTGCCATCGGTATTCCGAATATTGCCGACGTCGCCAGCGTGGTACAGTTACTGATTAGCTTCATCCATTTGGCCGATCGGATATCCGATGTAATTACCGCAGTTCCTACATGTGACAAAAGTTCTTTGACCTCGGCTTCTCTAGCGGTTGTAAAATCATTGATAGCGCCGACGGCAAACCAAGAACGGTCGGGAGGAGATTGCCGTTGAACTATGCCTGGGTTGAACAATTGCGAAGTTATTTCGATAACACAGCCCATGGTCCGATGTGAACCAACTACCTCTGCAATAGCATCAATAGTCATACCGTTTTGAACACCAACCAATAAACCGTCGTCTTTTAAATATGGCCTTATAAGGTGGGACGCCCATGATGTGTCGTAAGCTTTTATAACAAGTAGGACAACGTCAAATTTCTCGTCAAAGGTTGAGATATCACAAAGATGATATGCGCGCACAGGAACTTCCAGTGTTTCCTCCGGCATTTCAATGCGAATACCATTATTGCGCATGGCTTCAACATGTTCCGGCCATTGATCAATAAGTACTACGTCGAGGTCAGCCTTGGTAAGGTCGGCAGCTATAGAGGCACCGTTTGCGCCCGTACCCAAAACAGCAATCCTTTTGTTCATTTATCGTTCTCTCCGCCTTGTATGTAAGAAATCATTATTTAGAATTTCTCTGACTTCGACTTATCTCAGAAACCAAAAGAGCCTGATACGGTTAGGCATCCAGTGTTGATTAATGTTGTTGAAGTTATCGCTAAGAAAGCAAAGATATCCCTCATTTAACTATCCTCCATCAACTATAATAATCCTTCTTCTTGAAGTACTTTTCTGGCTGAACGGAAGCACTCGAGGCTTTGTGGAACTCCGCAATAAATTGCAACCACATGGATGATGGCGCGGATTTCTTCCATGGTGACACCATTGTTGATTGCCCCACGGCAATGCAGTTCCCATTCATGCATCTTCCCTAATGCTCCAATCATTGCGAGGTTCATCATTGAACGAGTCTTGGCGTCAATAGCCTCATCTCCCCAACCAAACCCCCAACACCATTCTGTCATCGCTTCCTGAAACGGACGTGTAAACTCATCGGCTGCAGCTAAATTTTTTTCAACATACTCTGCGCCGACCGTAGATTTTCGATTGGCAAGTCCTTTCTCGAATAGCTCTCTATCCATTCTAATATCTCCCAAATCCAGTTGAATTTAAAAATTATAATAAATTTAACTTTATAAAACCGGAGTTATCTTACACTTAAAAACTTACTCTCATAAATTAGCCTCCGATAATATCTGCTAGTTCTTTTACAGTTCTATCAACCGTAAGCAACATCGTCGATCTTCCCCGTCTGGGCCCATTTGAAATTATGTTTACCATAATCACACGTTTCGAAAACTTTCATGTTTCAGTAAGCTTTGCGCGCCATGATGGTTTTATGTTCGGGTCCTTAGATAAAGTGGCGTGGAAAAATTTCGTTGATAACTAGATAGAGCCCTTACGACCAATGTGTAAATGCGTCAAAACTCACCTAAGGAGATATTTATGATGATTTGCCCAGATTGTGTTAAGGGGATGGTTGTAGAGTTGCGCACCAAGGGACAAGTGCATCCGTATAGGGAGACGTCTATCCTAACCTATCCTGAAAAATATATTAAGAAGGTTCCATGCCAAAGTTGTAATGGCTCAGGCGTTAGGTATCATGGTGGGGATACCAACTGTAAAGCGGATAAACATTTCGGTGATCCACACGCTGTAGAGCAAGAAAACCTTGTCCACTCTTAATTTGTTATCAAAAGTTTCTATATGCGAGGATAAATAGATTTTTTGGTGTTAACATTTATAAGTCTGTCCTGAGATCCACAAAGACTTGCATAAAGATTATAAATAAATACGCCTGAACACGGCCTTGGAGAATTGAAGGTTCAAACGGGGGTATGTATAGCCTTTAATTAGTTCTCACTTCTTGCGCCTAGTTTGTAGATTTGTCTAAATTATTGATCATTGATTTAGCGATCTCGAAGGTTGAGGGGCTAGGCGATAATTCTCCCAACTGGATGCGACGCGTAACTTCGACAATCACAGAGTTGCAGCGCGTTACTGCACCAACTTCTTTTCCTTTTTTAACAATTAAACCGTTAATATCTTCCACTTCACTCTTTCTACCTTTCAGATGATCCTGCAGGGTGCAGTCCCGGGCGGCGGGTCCGATGTCTGCCAAAAGTTTTTCGAATAGTGTTTCCAGAAGTCTATTTGTGTCTTTTACCTCATCTTGAGTCAGGCCAAAAATGGGTTGTATCCTATAGCCCAAGGCTTGGCCTACATTTAGAGCCTCGGTACCTATTTTAAATATCATTTCACGCATGCCCGGCAGTTTTGGTCCCTCAGCGGCAGAGAGACCTGTGAGCGCTATTGGAGCAAGACACATGGTATTGATGATTAACTTCATCCACTTGGCTGACATAATATCTTCAGAGATAGAAACCTTGCCGACGTGGCTCAGGAGTTCGGTAATTTCTTTTTCTCTACCTAGGGTCTTTGCATTAATATTTCCAACACCAAACCATGTTTTACTATGCGGTGTATTTCTCTTCACGAGGCCGGGGGTAAAAATTTCAGACGATAGTTCAATGACACAGCCAAGGGTTCGTTCCTCGCCCACGATTTCGACGATATCATCCACGGTCATTGCATTCTGAACGCCCACTAGGAGGCCTTCTCGATGTAAATACGGTTTAATAAGTTCGCACGCCCATCGAGTATCGTATGATTTTGTAAACAAGAAGACGACATCATATTTGCAGGTCATAGAGGCCAAGTCACAAAGGTGGTAGGCCTCAACCGGGACACACAATTCCTCATCTGGCATGGAGATTTTAACGCCATCTCTGCGCATTACTTCCACATGCTCTGGCCATTGATCAATTAAATGCACATCGTACCCAGCCTTTGTAAGGTCAGCGGCTGCGCAACTGCCATTAGCGCCAGTTCCGAGTACTGCAATTTTTTGTTCCAAGATTTTCCCCTAATTTATTTTTGTTCTTAATAAAAATTAGAACACATTTTTACAAACTATGTATAGATGATAAGATAAATGACTTTGATAGCTTTAGACTATGAAATGATGCTGTCCTCGTCATGAGAGCCAATTTTTTCTTGAAAAGAAGTCCGGCATGCTGTTTTCTTTTGGTGCTAATATACCGGCAGCTCGTGGCTAAATCCGATTGGTGGAGATTGATCCTAGATATGAAGTACTATCTGAAATTATTCTTGTACACCTAAATATATTCTCGATAGCTTTTAAGATTTCGAGTTCAACACCAGTGGTCAGGGTAATACCTAAAATTAGAGAGCCCATGGGCGCTATTAAAGTATGAGTACAATGACTCAGAAAACCTCAAAACAAGGTCGCCACTTTGGCGGGATATCAATTAACAAACCTGATCAAATAAAGAATCTTCAAAATCAATTAGGACCAAAACTTGAGCGCAATAAAAAGCGTTATCATCAAAAGCGCTCAAGTCTCGTAAAATTAGTTGCGAAGCATCCTGAAGAGTCAATAGCAACTATTCGTCAATGGATGCTCGAAATAGATTAAGTGGGGCACATCCCATAAAGTCCAGTGAATGGGATAGTCGGTTTTGAGCCTTTGAACCATGCTTATATGTTAAAGCTGGAGCTAAGATGGAAAAAGAAAAACCGCCTGCGGGGGAGGCAACAGCAGGCGGTCAGTTTTTAGCTATATAATTTTATGCCTCTTTTTCGGGGGAGGCTGTTATTTGGCTCTGTTTCAGAGCTGGTGTGGCTTTTCTTCTAGTAAGAGCCTGGCTCCAGAAGAAAGAACCAATAATTTAAGAGTATCAGTATCAAATAATGAGTTTAATATTTAGTGAATCAGAAATGAAAGAGTTTCGACACAAGAATAAGGTTGGAAACACAGTCCGGGCCGGGATATTGTTGGTCCTGCATCATCGACAATTGGTGTGAAATTTGACGGGATTAAATTGTTAAAGATACAATCCAGGAAGAAAAATAATTGGAAAAAGTAGAATTTTATCCGCTTGATACTGAGGATAACCATAATGCCCAAAAATTTTAGACGCGTCGTTACAGGACACCGAATTGAAGACGGAAAATCATTTATTTGGAAGGATAGTGCACCCCCACAGTCCCTTGAACCGATGCCGGAACTTATATTGCACGAAATCTGGGAAACGGGTTCGAAGGCTAGTAATACCGGCGACCGAGATGCGGCGATCCGCGAAAACAGTATTGAACCTCACGATCCCGCTGGGACGATTTTTAGGATTGTTGAATTTCCACCTGACGAAATTTGGATGGCTGGCGACGTAGGGGAGGGGTTCAAAGAAATGGGTAGTGGCAGTGCACATGATGATGCATCCGATACACCTGGTATGCATGAAACTCAGACCACGGATTACGCAATTGTAATGGAAGGTGAAATTTGGGCGGTGATGGAGGCCGGTGAAACTAAGTTGAGGGCTGGTGATGTCTTAGTGCAGCGAGGGACAAATCATGCCTGGTCTAATCGCAGTAATAAATTATCAATTGTTGCATTCGTATTAGTAGGGGCCGAACCCCGTTTATAAATAAGTTGATTGGTTTATTTTGAAATGCCGATGACCATCTAATTTGCTTGCAAGGGGCTAGAGGTTGTTAAAGAAGTCTCCTCTGGCACGGGCGCCTGCAAGTATGAAGGTCAGGTCAGCACCCCCGAGGAAGAAACGAATACCTAGCTTTGCGAAACTTGGCAGAATGGTCTCGTCGTAGACGCCTCCCAACCCCGGCCACTTCGACACCGACAAAGTGGCTTCGGCGACACTGCTGATTGCTTCAACAAATTTAGGACTTTGGAATTGCCCGGGGATACCCATCGTAGCCGATAAGTCGGAACCACCCACGAGTAAAATGTCAACACCATCGACGCCCGCGATACTGGTAGCGTTCTCGACGGCTTCCGGTGTTTCAATCATCATGACGATCAAGGTTTCTTGGTTGAGGCCTTCCATAACTTCTGTCGCCGGTAGGGTCTCATATTCAAGTTGTGGACCGCCATAAGTTAGTGATCTGCTACCTTTGGGCGGAAAACGGCAAGCGTCTACATATTTACGGGCTTCGTCTGCATTCTGTACATGAGGAAAGATTACTCCCTGCGCGCCAGCATCAAGGATGCGCGCGGCCCTATTGACATCACCTGAAGGCACGCGAACTAGTGCACTGATACCAGTGGGCAAAGCTGCAGCACAAATCTGGCCAGCCGTATCCAGGTCCATAGTCGAGTGTTCTAGGTCGATGAAGATCCAGTGAAACCCACATGCCTTGGCAATTTGAGGAATCTCGGGTGTGCGAAGTCGGCTAACATTAAAACTGGCAGAAATTTTACCCATTTTTAGACGTTTTTTGACGGTGTTTAATACAATGGCCATGATTGGGGTGCTCCTTGTATATCGGATGGGGTAGTTAAGTCGTGGTGATATTGCTTACAATTGGGTAACGAATAAAACTGAGTCCCCCGAACAGAGGTAGGCTTTCGGGTCAGACGCATAACATGTCGTTACTAACTTATAGTTTGTTGAGAATTAAGTCTCCTACTAATATGAAGTCTCCGGGCCTTCTTTCCTCGGCCATTTTACGTTAGCGCCTCGATGACCTTAACGCTTTACATAACTACAGTTCTAATCTGGGGTTCCTCTTGGATTATGTTTGATTTCCAAACGGGGATAGTTTCACCAGAAGTTTCCGGTGCCTATCGTTTTGGAATAGCAGCGTTATTTATGTTCATTTGGGCAAAAATGAATAGAGAAACGTTACGCTTTGCCGTAGGAGAACATGCCTTCCTCGCGCTTCAGGGTGCTTTCATGTTTGCGTTAAATATCGTCTTTCTTTATCTCGCAGCTTGGTATTTGCCTAGTGGTCTTAATGCAGTTGTGTTCTCTATGGCATCTATCATCAGCATGGGCGCAGGCACATTTTATTACCGAAAAGCACCCTCAATGACCCTTTTCATAGGAGGTTTAACCGGTGTGCTCGGGGTCGTTGTAGTTTTTTGGCCAGAGATTAAGAGTTTGGAATTAAAACAAGGTGTTGGTCTTGGACTTCTTTTAAGTTTAGCTGGCACGACAAGCTTTGCCATAAGCTTACTAATCGGTGAACGAAACCAAAGGGCGGGTCTTGGTGGGCATGGTGGGCTCGCCTGGGCAATGACTTACGGTACATTGGTGATGTGTGTGATCGCCGTCTTTCGAGACAGTCCATTTACGTTTGATAGTAGATTTTCCTATGTGGGTTCTCTTATCTTCCTTATCGTTTTTAATTCAGTGATTGCTTTCTCTGTCTATTTTGCACTTTTAAAACGTATTGGCGCTGAGAGATCTGCATACGTTACAGTTTTGTTTCCCATTGTTGCTTTGGTAATTTCAACAATTTTTGAAAACTACCAATGGACGTTATCGGCGTTCATTGGTGTTGCGCTGACACTTATTGGAAATGTTCTTATTTTGAGAAATAGCCCAAGAGCTAAAGTCGCACCAACTAAGTCCAAATTTGAGCACTGAAGTTTATTAATTAGATTTTTAGTAACCTTGTCGCGTAAGGAGCGTTTCAGATCATTTTATAGACCAACCAAAAATAGCATTGCTAAACCAAGCCAAAAGCCAAAAATCATTGAACCTACGGTAAGTAATATAATAGGGGACGAATTTGTGGGTAACTTGCGACGCTTTCTATTGCGTAACGAGAGAGCCATGTGCTCCATTATTTCCTCCTTAGATGAACCTAATTATTATTAGTTAAGGGACTTCAATTCTAAGAATCGGTATGAAGACAAACATGATAAGACCGACTGTTTTAGAACGTTAGGAGATCAATCAGGCATACCGCAATGATCACCATCACAGTTCTGTAACTGTCTGTTTTATAATTAAAATTAGAAACTATTTTTTAGGTATCGTTATCTGATAAGAAGGCCAACATTTGGAATTCATTAACTTATGGGCAACGGTGAATACGATGGGGCCTAACGCAACTTGCAACTTTCGCGTATTTGATCGCGTTGGCTGTCGTAGGAAATCCAGCAGATTTTCGTCATGCCGTCTTTTTCAAAAACGAAGTGGATCACCTGGATAACCCGCGTCAGGTTTTCGTATGGGCTATCGCCAGGATAATTCTTGATTTCTTCACGCCTTTCAATTTCAGTCCAACCCTCTGAACGTAGATCGTTAATTCGTGTTTTTTGTGCTGACCCGACAGTGAAAGGTAGCAACCAGATCATTAGTGTTAAGCAAAATATTTTTAACATTCCTGTAAATGCTTTTATTCCCACTCTATCAATTTGGGTACCTGAAAGTATAAAGAGATAATTTCAACCAACTGTTATTAAGACTCGATTACATTGTCATAGTGAACCTGATTATTTACACGTGTAACAGGAATATCAGCTGACACATTAGTGTCACTCACGAGACTTTTCGCCTAATGCCTGTGCGATTGTTAGCTCCTCACCTTCTTCATACTGAAGAAGATCGCCTGCAATAATCTGGGCAGAACCCTTTAGACACTCCAATAAAGATGGGTGAGGAAAAACTGACTCTAATATGTAGGTATAAGGTAATTTTCGTTCAATCATTATCGCAGCCGCACCAACAATAGTGTCTGCATGTGGGCCTACCGCTCGAACACCTAAAATTCTATCGTCACCAGATGGACCTACGATTAGTTTTACAAAACCAATCGGCGGTTGAATGGCGTGAGCTCTGTGATTTCTAGCATAGGGATACTTGCCAACACGCACGTCTCCGTGTTTTTTTCTAACATATTCTTCAGTGACGCCGGCTCCCGCCAACATTGGGTGTGTAAAAACGATATAAGGGATATGATCCAGACCTTGGGGATATTCTATATCCAATATTTTAGCGGCAGCACAACGGCCTTCTGCTTCGGCGACGTGAACAAGTGATAAGTCGCTTGGGACATTGCGATTTCCTATATCACCAACGGCAAAAATATGTGGCACATTGGTGCAGGCATTTTCGTCAATCTCGATATAGTTACGATCGTCAACTTTGACGCCGGTAGCTTCTAGATTTAAATATTTCGAGCTTGGTATTCGACCCACGGCAAGCATTACCATTTCGGTCATAATTTCACCAGTGGACAAAATTGTTCGGATGCCATCGTCGCATGGGTCGTGCGTTTGGTACCGACTGGAGGGGATGACATTGATACCCATGGCGTCGAAGGCGTTTTTTAAAAACTCCCTGACGTCTGGGTCTTCATTAGACATAATATGATCTTTGGTGTCGACGAGATGAACTTCTGTACCTACAGCGTTAAAAATACTGGCGAATTCACATCCTATAACACCGGCGCCAAGTATCAGTATACTTTTTGGGGAATTTGTTAGGTTGATAGCTTCATCGCTGGTAATTATTGTTTTCCCATCGATCGTCATGTTAGGAAGGATTCTCGGTCGGGTTCCCGTCGCAATAATTATGTGTTTCCCTGAAAATTCTTTTTTTCCTACGATAATGTTGTGTGGGTCCTTAAAAGTAGCTTGCCCCCTTATCAATTTCACTTTGAGACGCTGTAGACGGTTTTCTAGCATTGAGGTCAAGCTAGCTGCCGATTGTTCAATACCATTTTTTAGTCTTGAAAAATTTAAAGCCGGTAGAGGACCAAAAACATCCTCACGATGTTTAACATGTAAATACTCGCGGGTAAGCTCATAACCAGCCTTGGATTTAAACGCACCCTCAATGCCGTATCCCATTAAGGGTCCATCATTGATGATGAGCACGTTTTTCCCTTGAAGTACTAATTTGCTGGCGGCACTAATCCCTCCTGGGCCGCCACCAATAATCAAAACGTCGTAATGCTTAGGTTTCACTCGTTATGCACTCAATGGATTTTGAAATTCTAGTCAATTCATATACCCCCCGACATTTCCCCGGTGAATTCAGAATATTGAGACCTCTCTATTTTGCTCAGTGGCGTATTGAAGATTGGTAGAATTGTTTAAATTATGGCACAGGACACGAAGTTAGGCACTCTTTTGGCAAAGGGGGTTATCTAAATTCCAAATCGACGTCCGAACCTTTTAGAATAGACCGAGAGCAAGTTTTGCATCTTCCGATATATTTGCCATATCCCAGATAGGCTCCCAAACCAGATATACTTCCACTTCACCGATACCGTCGACGGAGGCTGCAGCTTCTGCGACTTGCTGGGGTAATATACCCGCTACTGGACATCCCGGCGCGGTCAAAGTCATTTCAATTCGAACATTGCCACTATCGGCGATTTCAAGTTTGTAGATCAGACCTAGATCGTAAATATTTACCGGAATTTCGGGGTCATAAACAGTTTGTAATGCAGTGATGACCATCTTTTCGGATGCTACACCCTTGTCGTCTTCTAATAATTTGCCGGCACGACCAACAAGGCCGCCGTCGCGAAGGATTTCAGGGGGGAGATCTGCGTCACCTGGAGCTCCAAATCCAGGTGAACCCGTGGGTCCATGTAACCCAGTAACGGGAGTATACGTTGAATGTGTTCCCTTATTACTCATATCAATTGTTTGGCTCTCCTTGCGATGCTCGTACTCAATATAACAGTTAATTATATTGCAGGGATAGATGTTTGGGGTTCTTGTTTACATTTATAGCTGGCGTTCATTACGGCTGGGCTATTGGGAATATTGATTTCAGTAAGTCAAAATTAAACTAGTTAGGCTCGGATGATTTTAAAATCTTCATTTCCGTTCAATAAGGGGTGCTCCAAACTATTAAAACATTTAAGTAGATATAACTGTGCCCGGCCCAATATTAAAGAAACCGTAAATGTAATAAAATCTGTACAACCCTGACTACTCTAAAAGTTTGAAGGCCACCGCCGACAGGAACCCAGCTAAAGTGCCGAGCCCGGTTATATTACTTCCACCCAAGTGAACTGCCTCAGGTATCATGGCTGCCGCGATCATAGTTAGCATGGCACCAGCGGCCAGTCCTTCTATTACAACCACAACGCCATGACCTACACTTCCGCCAAGCCAATAGCCAAAACCGGCGCCGACCGTGGTCATGACCATTAAGCTAAACCACATAAAGAATACCCGGGGGCGACCCCACCCCTGTTTTTGCATCCCTATGGAGCTGCTCATCGCCTCCGGAAAGTTAGCGAGGAATAGGCCGGCAATTAGGGTATAAGGGACCATTGTTGCGAATGTAACGCTATCAGCTCCAGATTGGGCAATTGCAGCGGTAATTGAAACAACTAATGCAGAACCAATGACGAAACTTTCAGGAATTCCATCCAAAAGAATACCTAGCCAAATTGCCATTGGAGCTCCGCCATGCTCTTCACTTGCCTCCTGCAATTGTGTGTCACTAGGTACCACGGTTGCTTCTGATAACCCCGCAATGGCTTGGTTTGCCCATTGTTCGGCATCCGCCTCGACATCGTCTCGGTCAACCAATTCCTGGAGTCTACTTGCAGCTAAAGCCTGCGCAGCACTCTCGAATTCGGGAGACTCCTTTCGTAGATGATCAAAGTCGTCCTTGGGCAGAGCAAGGAGCAACGTATCCTCTTTGGCAGTGGCAGTGGCAGTTCGCTGAGCGCCAGTAACCATAGCAATTTCACCCAATACATCACCAGATTCCAAATCGGCTACGTGTTCAGATCCACTAGAGACAGATACAACACCAGCCTCTATAAAATAAACGACATCTCCTGAATCCCCCTCTGAAAATAATAGTTCTCCAGCAGCAAAATTGCGCTCGTTGACTTTGTTTACCACTTCTTCGACCATGTCGAGTGGAAGGTGACGTATCAACTCGCTACTTCCCAGGTGCTCAATGATTTGTTTTCGACGGGCAGCTTTTTTATTTGTGAAGTAGGAGATTGTTGATGAGGTCTTCCTTAAAAATCCGCCCTTGGAATTGATAATGCTATCCAAGGAAGCGAAGAGAACACCGCCAATAACTGCACCGATCAGCATGTTAACTAAATGGTGGGAGGCTTCACTGCGTGCCGCGGCACCTTCAGCGTGCATCAGATGCATGGCCGTGGGGGCGATTAATTCGACCGCTAACGCAGCTATTAATGCTCCACCGCCAAATGCGGTGAGTGCTCCGGTTGTCTTGTTGCTCGGGTGCCAGTTTAAACCTAAGAGCGAACCTAGAGGTAAAGAGGCTGCAGATAGTCCTCCTAGAATAATAGCCCATAGTAGGAATTGATTTTCCATGGTACTCTTCTCCCCTTTTGCAACAGCCAAATCAATGGAAACTCTCAGATGGAGTATAACCCTTCCAATTTGTATTAAGCCAGCTAAGAATTGGAGTACTTGAAGTTAAATTTTTTCACTCTCTGCTTTGCTATGCTAAATTTACCGGTTAAGTCATTTTGAGAATGCGTTAACCCGTTCCGTGAGTAATCTCTGACCAGGGTAACTCTCGGGAACTAGATCAATAATAATACGGTAACCATATTTTCCATTTGGTTTAAGTAAGATTGGTCTATTGATGCTAACTGGTCCGTCGGTCAGTATATTAAAATGGCCGCCGTTGGAACCAGGAGAATACCGAAATTCAAGGACCTTGCCGTTTGAATGACGAGGTTCAAAGGGAGAGGCAATCCATTTAATATTGGGAAATTGTAAAAATACGGCTGTTCCGTTTGCAGAAATATCGTACCGTAAATTGGTTGGGCGACTCACATGAATGACAACTCGTGTCTTATTACCAAGCTTTTCCACCCGCACATCGGTGACTGTTGGTTTTTTTACAAAATTTACAACAGATCCCCATGTAGGGTGAAGGGCAGAAATTTCGAGTCCAAGGGCTCCCAAGCCTTGCGGAATACATGTCAAAATTGAAGAAATTACGAAAATGTGAACGGCGGAAAGCCGCCATTTTTTAAGTCCCATCACCTGGCTCCTTTATTATTGTGCGACTTTTGAGTCGTCTAATTAGTTATGAGCTCAAGTTTGAACTAATCATTTTAAAATTTGGTGAATCAATTAGCAAAAGACTTATTGCAATGGAGGTTCAACATTCCAATAGGATATTTGTTGGTTTAAAATTCCAATGTTTTATTGAAGTATTAGTTATACGTGGAGGATTTAAAAAATATTCTAAGTATTTACTTTTCAAAGACGTTTCTCTCAGAAATTTTTACTGGACATTATGTTTTATATAACATTTGAGAAGTGCTTACGAAAATTGCGGTCGCGCTTTAGGTGCCATTCTCTACTCATCGCCTCACTCTGGGTTTTATATCTCTCGGCGTAGAGCAGTTGCCACTTGCGTCCTCTAGTAAAGCGGGCGCCTTGCCCCGTGTTATGCTTGGCTAAACGCCGATCGAGGTTGTTAGTCCATCCAATATACGTATGAAATATCGTGCTCATCTCGCTACCTAAAACATAGACGAAAAAGTTTTTTGACATCCTTAAGATCCAAAATTTATGACATGTATTATAACCATAAAATTACACTGATGCTGATGAGGCCATTTAATCACGTTACTGCGGCTAATTTTGGGATGGGAGATAGTGATCTTCCCATTTCAGAATGATATTAAAGCTAATGGATACGCGGGTTTCGTTGCTGAGATTGGGGTGGACGAAATGCATCAAACCCGCTGGCCATAACATAAGCAGGCCTGGTTCTGGCATGACAGTATGTTCTGGATCGATATAAGGGTCTCCACTGATTGACTGCATATTAAATCCAGTGCGTGGGTCATAAAAAGTGATGTGATTAGGGCGCACGTCGCGTCTGTTTAGATTACTTTTAACAGGCAGTGGAACTTTGACGTAGTAGGTTCCACTTAGGTAGCAGTGTGGGTGATTATGTGGGTCATGATAATCACCGGATCGATTGACGTTGATCCATCCGTGGATCTGCCAGTCTACTGGAAAATCAATTCCGATCGCTCGCAGGTATTCAATCATGACCTGGTTAACATTTTCACGTAGCCAGTTAGTGGCTGGTTCATCTATCTCAAAAGGATTATTGTGTTTGTAATCAGTGGTTAGATCTTTCTTTGTTTTATCCCAATTACGTGCGAGTTTGAGTAATTCCCGGTTCGGATCATTAGAATCAGGAAGCATTTTTTTAACCAACTTGGTCGGCCAGAGATCGAGTATATTGGCGGTAGAACCGGTCATAGAATATAGCTCCGTTTCATCCGTTTATTGATCGGTAAAGGGTACCATAGATAGCTTAGGATCCGTGGCAGGAACATAGACCTCTTCAAGTCCAAGCTCCCGGCGGACGATGTTGGCACCTCTTACCAGGGAAACCATCTTATAGAACGCATGCATTCGGCTCATCGACTGGCGGCCGAAGCCACAGTCGCTTGAGAGTATAAGACGTTCTGGCTCAATGTATTCAAGGCAGCGGCGAATCAAGGAGGCTACCTCTTCAGGTCGCTCGATTTGCATCGTACGATGGCTGATAACGCCGACAGCAATCTTTTTATCCTTCGATATTAAGGATCCAAAGTGAGGGATATCCAGGCCGCCGTTAGTCGCACCTTCAAGGGTTAAAACATCTACATCTAATTGGTCAAAGTAAGGAAGTGCTTTTTCGTAAGAGGTTGTAGCAGGGAACATCTTTTGTGCGCCAGGACTGCCCCAACAAGTATGGCACCACACCTCGCACTTGTCTTTTAAGCCTGAGACTTCGCGGTTGAATGCAGTTACGTATTGTTCAGGCGTAATTTCCTGATTTTTACCCTGCATTGACTGATGTATGGCGGGTTCCTCAATTTGGACGATAGGCGCGCCGGCATCAGCTAAATTATGGTATTCTTGATTTAGTGCGTCCGATAAAGCCATCAATAGCTCTAGGCGGTTAGGGTAAAAATCGTCAACACACATGTGAGCTATAACCTGAGCCGATATCGAGCCAATTTTGACCGGTTTTGCGGTCATGGGTGCAATGGCTTTCCACGCGCGGTCCAGTTGTAGCGACGTATTCCCTATCTTTTCAGTTATACGAGGGGTAAGGCGGGTTTCAATAACCTCCCAGATGAAGTCGCCGGGGCCACAATCGTCCATTGCTGCATATGGTTGAACAGCGACACCTGGTTCGCTGATGCCTTTGATGCGTTCGTAGGCATAACTTACCCAACTACGGCCAGCTACGTCGTCATCAAGTCGTGTATCGCCGTCGACCACAATGTCTATGCCAGCTTTGTGTTGTGCTGTTAATTGGCAGGCGAGGCAATCAAAATGTTGTTCCCTGTAAGCCCGTTGTGCAAAGCCCCTTGATAACTCAATTCCTCTTAAGTTTTCGGTGTACCAACTTGGTCGTGGTAACGCGCCAGTAGTGGTGGTTAGTAATTTCTTGCCTTTAGTTGCGGTGAACATAAAATTCGTTTCCGTTGATTTTTTTTCAGGTATGGTGGTTTAATTATTTCGGGTTTTAAATTAAGTGGAAGTTGTCAACGGGTGAATGTCAGTTGGCATCGGCAACACCTAACTTTTTCTACACTGCCTCCACTACCAAAGCCAAAGTTCTTATCAATAACCTGGAGATCATGAAACCCGAGCAGGCAAAACAAACGACCAAAAACTCTGCGAATATCTACTAAGTTCATAGATCTGTCAGTTTAGGCCAATGTGGGCGTTTACCGCAATAGTTTGTGTTCGTCTTGTTATCAATTGAGAAAATGGGTGTTCTAATTGTCGTGATTTCTAGATTGTCATTTACTTATTATATTACTTTTATTGGATACCCTGGTGTTTCATTTTCCATATGGTGAAAATCCTATGTCTATTGATCATTCCACACGTACACAACTAATTGACTCACTTGAGAAATTCGTCCGAGAGCGTCTGATACCTCTAGAGGCTATAGTCGAAAAGGAAGATCGTATACCAAGTGACGTCGTTGAAGAGATGAAGACTATGGGCTTATTTGGTCTGTCAATTCCTGAGGAATACGGTGGGCTTGGTTTCAATATGCTGGATGATGTTACTGTCAACATTATCTTTGGTCATACTACGCCACCATTTTCTACCATCTTCGGAACCAATATTGGTATTGGAGCTCAGGGGATCGTCATTGATGGTACGGAAGATCAGAAAAAAAAATATTTGCCGCAGATGGCATCTGGGCAAATAATCAGTGCTTTCGCATTGACTGAACCTGGATCCGGTTCCGATGCAGCTTCACTAAAAACTACCGCTATAAAAGATGGCAGTCACTACGTACTCAATGGTACAAAGCGATATATTACGAATGCGCCTGAGGCTGGAATCTTCACTGTTATGGCTCGAAGTGACCCCAAAACGCCAGGTTCGGCAGGGATCTCAGCTTTTATTGTTGAGCGAGATTCGCCCGGTCTTAGTATTGGTAAGTGCGATGTTAAGATGGGCCAACAGGGAACCCACACCGCAGATGTAATTTTCGACGATTGTCGTGTACCGATCGAAAATAGGATAGGGGATGAAGGGCAAGGTTTTAAAACGGCGATGAAGGTCCTTGATCGCGGGCGTTTACGCATCGCGGGCATGTCGGTGGGCGCTGCAGAGAGACTCATTGAGGAGTGTGTTGTTTACGCTAAAGAACGCATTCAATTCAGCAAACCTCTTGCCGAATTCCAATTAATTCAGGCAATGCTTGCCGACAGTCAGGCAGAAACGTATGCCGCTCGATGTATGCTCATTGATGCGGCAAAGCGTCGCGACAATGGCCAGGTTATTACGATGGAAGCTGCATGCACTAAAATGTTTGCTAGTGAGATGGTTGGGCGAGTTGCTGATCGTGCCGTTCAGTTATTTGGTGGTGCCGGCTACATGTCTGACTATCCTATTGAGCGTTTTTATAGAGGGGTGCGTTTGTTTCGCATCTACGAAGGTACAACACAAATTCAGCAGATTATTATTGCACGTGAGATGCTTAAGAATTAGGTGCTCTAATTTATTTACACTAATTCAATTAGGGTTAAATATTAGTAGTGTAAAAGTTTGATTTTGTTCGCGGCACGCACGAAGTTTAGTAAATTTTTCAGCCAAAGGGCAAAGCGTATCCCTTTACCAATTTTGCATGATAAGCAAGGTTTCCCTCATTATCTTTAAAAGACAAAACGTTTCCATTGAATATCGGCTTTAAACATGACGAACCATTCCGACGAGAATGGTCAATGCGATCCAACAAACAAATTTGTCCATTCTTTGCTAACCACCAATTACCATCTGTAAATTCGCAGGGGAAATATTCGTCATAATTACCAAGTTTGCCTAAATAAATGGAGTGTGATTGGCCGGTTGCTCTATCAACATAAATAAATGTGTGGTTTGCGAACCTGTTTTGGAGATATTTTGCGCTATTTGCGCGAACTTCGAGATTGCACCAGTAGAATATCCCCAGCACTGTAAAGAATGTGCAGAAACATGCTTTTGGTAATTTTCTAAACCAATCTGTTTTCATAAGAATTAATCTCATGGTTAACTCATCTCAAAGCCGAAGTATCCATTGGCTACTACGTTTTCACACTTTTCTACGTAAATAGGAACACCTCCGATATATGGCATAAATACCCTCGGCTTACCAGGTACATTGGATCCTAAATACCATGATAGGCAGGTTGAGCGAAGCGACTTCTCAGCCAAATCGTTGGCGTGTTCCATCCAGCCGTTTTCCGCAGAAGAGCTGGCTACAATTTGTTTAAGACCTCTAGACATCATAAACCTAATACATTCGGATACCCACTCAACATGCTGCTCCACAGACGGGATCATGTTTGTCAGTACCGACGGGCTTCCCGGTCCAGTAATTGTGAAAAAATTGGGAAAGCCAGTCGTTGTAAGACCAAGATACGTGCGTGGCCCGTCTTGCCATTTCTCTTTCAGTTTTAGATTGCCAATCCCTGTTATATCAATTTTTTTAAGTGCACCAGTCATAGCATCGAAGCCGGTCGCAAGTACGATGGTATCAACTTTAAATTCTTTACTATCAACCGATACGCCGTTCGGAGTTATGCAATCTATGGGCTTTTCACTTACGTCTATCAAATTTACATTTTTGCGGTTGAAAGTTTCATAGTAACCCGACGCAACACAGAGACGTTTACAACCAAATAGGTTTTTCGGCGAGAGTAACTGGGCGACGTTTATGTCATTGACTTCTTCTTTGATCTTGTTCCGGATAAATTGTGCAGCTGTCTCGTTTGCTTCAGGGCTGACTTGTAGGTCTTCATATGCGGCCATAAAACATAAGCCACCCATTTGCCATCGTTCTTCATACTCCCGCGATCGCTCATCATTAGATACCGAAAGCGCGGATGGTCCTCCAGTTTCAAATATGTTTCCCGAATAAGTCTGCTTGGCGTTTGCCCGAAGCTTTGAATAATTTTCCTTTATATAGCTAACCTCTTTTGCATTTAAGGGTCGATTATGTGCCGGGACGACGTAATTGGCCGTTCTTTGAAAAACGTAAAGTTGTTCGGCATCTTTTGCAATTTCTGGAATTACTTGGATTCCTGAAGATCCAGTTCCTAAAATCGCTACACTCTTATTTGCGAAATCGACATGTTGATCCGGCCAAAGTCCGGTATGAAAAATCTCGCCTTCGAATTCGTTCAATCCACTAATGTCTGGAATGTTGGGCGAAGAAAGACAGCCGGTTGCCATAATACAAAACTGGGCGGAAATTTGGTTATGCGTACTCGTTTCAATATGCCAAATCTGTTTTTTTTCATGCCA
>ERZ651768.933-NODE-933-length-21716-cov-3.718055_pt1 | contig 21716 bp, 19 predicted proteins | sample MGYA00514754_ERZ651768 | MGnify/ENA metagenome assembly ERZ651768
TTCCTGCTGCCAGAAATCAGGGTCGATACCGTGTTCACTGAAAAAGATCAATACCCGCTGGTTAAAATCAGCAAAAAAGGAATGGTCCGCGGTCATGACCTTGATCTGGTCCAGAACATGACGAACGGTTGCAATGTTCAGTGTGTTTAGCACTGAAAACATATCCGGATTGGTCATGTACATGTGCTGAATAGAATCATCAAGGACTGTGAAAAATTTTCTGTTATCCAAAAACCCCATAGATTGAAATTCGTTAAATATGTCATTGGATAAACTGATGTCAATTCCCGGTATCCGGGCAAACCGCTGGGGGTAAGCCGGGGAACGGTCCAGTTCATAAAAAGCGCTAGGAATACCCCGGGCTTGAAGGGTATCAAAATTCATATGCGCTGCCCAGTTCCCGCCGCCGAGAGCCGGATCATATTTCGCGGGGCAGAAAATTGTTGGCGTACCGGTGACCTGGTAAAGCTCCGGAGGATTGCCCTGGGATGAATACATGACTGCTGCATTGAAATCCAAGGTGTGAGCAACTACAGATGAAAAATTCCCGCCGTTGGATACCCCTACAGAATAAATTGGATCTTGTAGGTCTATATTCCCACGAACTGTAAAGGTGTCGATCAGTGCCTGGATATTTCCAATATCAATATTACCGTCAGCTGTCCATGGGTTCAATTCCCACTTTGTATGTCCATCGCCATTCGGATCTCCCAGGGTCCTGTCTTCCGATTCAGTAATTATCAGCCCGTATCCTTTTTCAAAGGCGTGCTGAAAAAACTGTCCCACTTCCACCCGTTCAATAATCTCTTCAGCATTTCCGTTCCCGCCATGGAAAAAGAAAATGGTACCGCTGGAATTACCCGGAAATTTAGAATAAACATTTTTTGGATTTTCAACACCCTGAATAATCTCATAATTAAACTCCAGGGTGTTCACTATTTGTTGAAGGGCAGTCAAAGGAATTTCTTCTTCCTGCATGATGAAAGTAGTATGCCATTCTTTTGGATCCAAGATGAGAGGCGTATCCTCAACCCAGTTGTGGAAAACCATTGTCTGAGGATCTAAGTCTGACCAAATATGGACCGTATCACCAGGTTGATAAAATCCATCCCCATAACCATTCAGAACTGTGACAGAAAAAGTGTTTTCACCGCTCAACTCTTCCTTAATATAACTGGACCAGTTGCATAATTGTCCCACAGTATTGATCCAGTAGCCGAGGTCGTTTTCCACATTTTCCGGGGGAGCGTTACAAGTACCAATGGACATTTCTGCCAGGACCCATTCATTGGGGATAATATGCCAGCTCCAGGGTTGATTAAAGCCACCGTCCCCATAGTCCAGAAAACCATTAATATGAAGCACACGCTCTTCCGTGGGCAGCTCCAATTGGGTTCGGCATTGGTTTATAAGTTCATCGTTATTTGTGGCAACGGCGTAATTGGATTCATCACCAGCACCATGGATTCCCACCGTAAAATAAACATAAGTGCTGTCATAAGTCGGATAACAAGAGCTGGTATCGGTTGCAAGTCCTTCGGAAACGAAAGCCTGCCATTGTTCCCCTACAGTTCGGGTTGGGAACCAGCAAGCAGAGTCCACGCTGTCACTGTAACACTCCCAGCTGCCAATCTCCCAAGTGGGGCGGTTTCCCAGCCAGGCGATGGAGTCCGAAAGAATATTCAGCGGGACGGGCTGGCTCATATCAGGGTTTTCCGGTAGCCGAAGGCTTGCCACAGTTTCGAAATATGTATTTAGCAGGTTCCAATCGGTTATCTCTGTGTGTGTTGCACCTTGCTCCATGGCCAGGACCCACTTGGCACCCAGAGGACGATGATTTTCAAAGATTCCGGTCAGGTTTTCGATGCGGTCGGGAAGATCATTTTCAGCAATGAACATATATCCAGGAACTTCGATGGCTAGCCCCGCATCAGTGGTATCATGATACCCTCCTTTTTGGGTGATAAAACCGATGACTCGTTCCGGGATCCATTTGGTAAAGTGGTAGCCAAACTGTCCGCCCCAGGAATAACCATTGATGAAAAAGGGTGTATTTTGAATTTCCGGATGGCTAGATATGACAGCAAAAGAATCCATGGCCGCAATGACGGCATCTCCAACACCCGTATTCATATGCATGTTGAATATGTGTGCGCCCATCAGAATGAAATCGTTTCGGGATGAAACATCACGAAGATTTTCATCATAGACAATATCTCGGGAATCTCCGTTGTTGTGATGAATGAACCAGTAAATGCCATGAAATTCATCAACAGAATCTGCAAGCCAAATCCGAAAATCAGCATAGTTGTAGCTAGCGGTGTCATTTTCTGGGATAGAAAGATCGTAGACCTGTGCTGCTGGAAAACTGAAAAAAAGTAAAATGAAAGAAATAAACTTCATAGTCAGTCTAGGATCTTAATCCGATCTCGAAGAGACGTTCATCTAGATATTCTCTGGCTGTGTAGTGCTTACTGAGCACAACATCGTCTCTGGGATGAAGAAAAAGCGGCATGGAATAGCGGCTTTCATTTTTTATGGTATCACCTGGGTTAATTACCCGGTGAGTCGTGGAAGGGAAATAACCACCGGATACTTCATGCAGCATATCACCTGCATTAATGACTAAAGATCCTGGGTCGCAGGATACTTCATGCCATTTACTACTGGTGTCCTGTACCTGCAGGCCTGCCTGAGTTCCGGCAACTAATAGGGTGATCAGGTTTATGTCCTCGTGGGCAGCGGCTCGAACTGCATCGGGTTGTTCTGTACCATCCAGAGGTGGATAATGTATCACGCGAAGCAGGTTGGTTTTACTATCAATTATCATGGATTTCAGGGGTATGTGAAATTTGGTTCTAATTTCACTTGGAGAGTTGGCTTCAATCCATTCCAATAAGTTAGAAGTAACATCCACCATTTTATTGTAAAGGTCTATCGTAGCTCCGCTGAGTTCATTAGGGAACCGGCCCCAGGGGTATATATGATAAAACTCCTTAAGATCCTTAGTTTTATATCCTTTGGCATTTTCAGACCCGAGTGGGAAATAACCATCTTGCTTAACAGAGTCAAATTGGTAGTTGAACTTAAGATCAGATGCAAAGAAAGATTTCCATTCCTTATATACTTTATTGACCAGTTCTATGGAAATTGGGTGATGGGTCAGGACACCAAAACCGGTCTCTTTCAAGGATGATGTAAAATCGGCAGAGGCGTTCGTGTCCCTATAATTAACACTAAGTACCTGCATGGTTGGAAATTAAAGGACTTAGTTTAAAGAGACCAGTTGGATGCCCGCTTCTTTAGCATGTGCCACAATGTGTTCGTTGCGGTACAATTCATCATAAAATATGGTCTGAATACCAGCGTTGGCGATTAGCTTAAAACAGTTATAGCAGGGCGATGCTGTTACATATATCTCGGCTTTATTAATCTCCACGCCATTTTTTGCTGCCTGTACGATAGCATTCGCTTCAGCATGGGTGGTGCGCACACAATGGCCATCTACCATTTCATGACCGATCTCATCACAATGGGGAAGACCTTTGATGCTGCCATTATACCCAGTGGATAAAATGGTCTTATCCCTAACGATAACAGCGCCTACATTTTTTCGGTCACAGGTGGAACGGGTAGCAACCTCTTTGGCAATGTTCATAAAATAAATTGACCAGGTAACCCTGTCAGACATTTGCTATTTTTTCCTATTATATATTTTTACAGCGTAGCGCGGTTCGCCATAATAGATTTTATCCGCCACCTGGGCCAGTTGTGCGGTAAGTATAAGATAGGCCCATGTGGGAACAGTAACTTCTGCGCAACCTTTAATAATCACCTTTTGATTTTGGAATCGTTCAAAATCCATTTCATTCACCTGCTTTCGAAAGGATTTTTCCCGGATGATACCGTCGTCTAAAAAATTATCTAAGCGAATGGTTTCCATGATTAAAAGTATTCCTTGATGGATAGTAAAGATTGATAAAGTTTATTTATATCGGAAGTGTTATTATAAATATAAAAACTGATGCGGGCAGTAGCAGTTTCACCCAGAGCGTTCAGTAGAGGTTGAGCGCAATGATGGCCTACACGGATGGCTATATTATCTTCATTTAAAAACTGAGCCAGGTCATGGGCATGGGTGCCATTCAAATTAAAACTAATTACTCCTCCACGGTATTTTGGACTGCCGTGAATTTGCAGTCCTTCAATTTCATTAAGTTTCTTTAATGCATAGGCAGTTAATTCATGTTCGTGTGCCTGGATACTATCCATGCCTAGTGCTGATAAATAGTCCACAGCAACACCCAGGCCGATTGCTTGGGCAAAATTTGGTGTTCCCGCTTCGAATTTATAGGGTACAGAGTTCCATGTAGATGATTCCATGTTAACTGTGTCAATCATTTCACCGCCACCCATAAATGGATGCATGGAATTCAGCAATTCCATTTTTCCCCATAAAACACCTACACCAGTCGGGCCCAGCATTTTATGACCGGAAAAAGCCAGAAAATCGCAACCAAGCTCTTGCACATCCACAGGTAGGTGGGAAACACTCTGTGCACCATCCACAATAAATATGGCACCAACATCGTGGGCCATTTGCCCTATCTCAAAAATAGGATTAATAGTACCAAGGACATTTGACATATGGGTCAGTGAAACAATTTTTGTCTTGTGGTTGAAATATTTCCCTGGGTCTTTAAGATCAAGTTCACCGGATTCTGTGATTGGAATATAGCGCAGGTTGGCGCCGCTTCGTTGTGTTGCTAGTTGCCAGGGGACTAGGTTGGAATGGTGCTCCATTTGGGAAACTAGGATTTCATCATCGGGACCGAGTTGTATGCCTAACGAAAAAGCCAACAGATTGATAGAACCCGTGGTGCCACCAGTAAAAATAATTTCTTTTTCAGATTGTGCATTGATGAAATGAGCCACTTTCTCCCGGGCAGATTCAAAACGTTCCGTGGCTTCGCTCCCTAAGTTATAAATGGCGCGATGAACATTGGCATTCGCTTCCCGGTAAAATTTATCTACGGCTTCTAAAACTGTTTTTGGTTTATGAGATGTTGCAGCGCTGTCTAGGTAGATCAGAGTCGGATCAGAAAGTATTGGAAAATCTTTTTTTATATCTGAAACAGAAAGGCCCATTTTATAGCATACCGAGTTCCAGTTGTGCGGCTTCAGACATCATACTCTGGTTCCACTGAGGCTCCCAGACCAATTCTACATTTACATTCTCTACCCCATTGATTCCTTTTACCTTACGGTCCACTTCGTCAGCAATTACGGGTCCCATGCCGCAACCTGGAGCCGTAAGGGTCATTTTTATGTTTACTGATTTCTTATTCTCACCATCAGTAATGTTCAAATCATAAATGAGCCCCAGCTCAACTATATTCACAGGAATTTCAGGATCATAGCAGGTTTTAAGCTGATCCCAAACCAATTGTTCTGAAAAGTCATTATTTCCATCAGAAGAAGATTCTTTTTCTACTTTGAATCCTAATGCATCCGCATTATCAGCGGTGATCTGAACCATATTACCATTGGCCAGAACTGTATAGTTCCCGCCCAGTGCCTGAGTAATCCGAACCAGGTTGCCTGCAAGCAGGGTGACTTTATCGCCAGACGGAACTATGTAGGCATCTACGTCTCTTGAGAGTTGTATCGCTTCGTTGGATATAGATGTCATACCGTTAGTTCCTTAAATTTCTGAATGGCACTAGTGAAGCCATTGGTTCGCTGACTGGTTATGGCCCCGCCCAGACCAACACAGTCCAGAACGGTACCAGTATCCACATTTTGAATCTCAGTTGATGAATGGCCGTTAAATATTCTTTCTAGGATGTTTAACAAACCTTTAACGATCAAAGCATCTGAATCTGTCCGAAACTGGTAAGTACCGTCTTCTGCTGCTTCTGCCACAGCCCAAGCCTGAGAAGTACAGCCATAAATCTTATTCTGTTCTGTCTGCTCATTTTCTGTTAGGCCTCCAGATTCCCGGGCCATGTCCATGAGCTGAACAAACTTGTCTTTAGGGTTATCAAAGATGGCAAAAAGCGCAGTCAGTTCGGACATAGATTCCTGAATAGTCATTTCTTGTTCTTTTCCCTTATCCAAGTATCAAAGGCTGTAGTGAGGTAATGTTTTACACCTTCATCCTTAAGTGAATCCAATAATTCCGCAGCAAAACCCCGAATCATTATAGATCTCGCAGTTATGGTGTCTAGGCCCCTTGATCGAAGATAGAACAGGACCTCCTTATTTAGTTCACCGGTACTGGAGCCATGAGCACAGCGCACGTCATCGGCATATATTTCCATTTGGGGATTAGAATTCATCCCGGCCTGTTTAGAAAGAATCAGGTTTTTGTTGGATTGTTCTGCATTAGTTTTTTGGGCGTTCTCCCGCACTATAACCCTACCATTAAACACACCGGATGAATTTTGTTGTAGGATGGATTTAAAATTCTGAAAACTGGTACAGTTGGGTGCCAGATGATCCATTAGGATTTGGCTGTCTAAGTGCTGGTTGCCGGCCGATAGAGAAAGTCCATTTAAAGTGCATTGGGCACCTTCATCTTTCAGCTTTACCCGAATATTAGACCGGTCCAGTCCGATGCCCTGAGCAAACTGGAAAAAATTATATTGACTATTTCTTAGTAGGTTTACGCTGAGATTAGCTACATGCTGAGCGGATTCAGAATTGGATTGAATGCGGATATGATTCAAGAGAGCATTTTCTGTTACGGAAATAAAGATAGATGAATTTTGAAATATAGCAGCTGCGTCACCCACATGGTGTTCGATAAATGTAGCAGAACTTGATTCATTTATATCCACATAAACCCGGGGGCTCACTATAATAGGATCAACGCCAGAAGAAATAAACAAGATTCGAATTGGTGTTGTCACATTGGTATTTTGGTCTATTACAAGAGACAAACCGCTATCCATAAAGGCCGTGTTTAAAAGGTCAAATGGATTATCTGATGCCGTTTCTATTCGGCCTGATTTTTCATGAAAGTATTCCAGACCAGTAAGGACCCTAATACCGTCGGGGTTTGATGACAGTTCTTTCTGATAAATTCCATTATAAATGACAATTGTTTCCACACCGTCCATCGTATAATTACTTCTATCGGGAATGGCGATCGGTTTATCCAGATGTTGTGGAATTCGATAAGGTTGTTTTTTCATGTGGGATAGATTTGTAAATCGCCAATCCTCCCACTTTTGTGTGGGAAAACCAGTTTCAAGAAATTTGGAGAATGCATCTAGCCTGATAGGCTGGATCGCATCAGAAAAATGATCCTGATCCAACATTTGGTCAAACTGGGTTTGGTAATGAGCCAGGGTCATGCCGATTCCAGCCAACGGTAACCTTTTTCTTCCAGTTCAATGGCCAGTTCTTTACCGCCGGATTTCACAATTTTACCTTCGATCAACACATGAACTATATCTGGCTCAACGTACTTAAGAAATCGTTGGTAATGGGTAATGATAAGGAAAGAGCGTTTTCCATTGTGGTAATTATTGATGCCTTTGGCTACGATCTTCAAGGCGTCAATATCTAGACCGGAATCGGTCTCATCCATAATGGAAAGCTCCGGTTCCAGGCATAAGAGCTGAAGGATCTCATTTCGTTTTTTCTCGCCTCCGGAAAAACCTTCGTTCACAGCTCGCTGCAGATATTCCGCTTCCATATCCATTTCAGTCAGTTTTTCCTTGATCAATTTTAAAAAACTTGCCGCATCCAGTTCCTTTTTACCATTGTATTTGCGTTTGGAATTGACGGCTGCTTTTAGGAAATAAGTATTATTGACGCCGGGGATGACCACCGGGTACTGGAAAGACATGAAGATGCCGGCCAGAGCCCGGTCTTCTGGAGACCAGTCTAGAATAGATTCACCTTTGTAGAGTATATCACCTGCGGTGACTTCATATCCATTTCGGCCGGTGATCACATTGGACAGAGTACTTTTGCCGGAACCATTGCGACCCATGATAACGTGCATTTCACCTTGCTTGACATTCAGGTCAATACCGTGAAGAATGATTTTGCCTTCAACACCAGCGTGAAGATTCTTTATTTCTAACATTTGGTGGAATACTTAAGCTACCCGACACTGCCTTCCAGGCTGACTTCCATAAGCTTGGTGGCTTCCATAGCAAATTCCATAGGCAATTCATTAAAAACATCTTTACAGAAACCGTTGACAATCATGGAGATTGCATCTTCTGTGCTGAGTCCCCGCTGGTTGCAGTAGAATAGCTGATCTTCACCAATATTGGAAGTAGTGGCCTCATGTTCCATCTGGGCAGTGGGGTTACGTACATCAATGTAGGGGAACGTATGAGCAGCGCATTTGTCGCCAATTAGAATTGAGTCGCACTGGGAGAAATTGCGGGCGTTTTCAGCTCCTTTCATGATCTTGACCTGACCGCGATAGGCCTGTTGGCCGTGGCCGGCGGAAATACCCTTGGAAATAATAGTGCTTTTCGTATTCTTACCCAGATGAATCATTTTTGTACCTGTATCAGCCTGCTGATGATTGTTCGATAGTGCCACAGAGTAAAATTCACCCACAGAGTTATCTCCTTTTAAAATGCAGCTGGGATATTTCCAGGTTATAGCGGAGCCGGTTTCAACCTGGGTCCAGGAAATCCTGGAATTCTCTTCCAGGCAGGTGCCTCGCTTGGTAACAAAATTATATATGCCACCGGCACCCGTCTTCGGGTGGCCCGGATACCAGTTCTGAACTGTGGAATACTTGATAGTGGCATCTTTGTGGGCCACCAGTTCCACCACGGCAGCATGTAGCTGGTTCTCATCGCGCATGGGTGCTGTGCACCCTTCCAGGTAGCTGACATAACTTCCTTCATCGGCAATGATCAGTGTGCGTTCGAACTGACCGGTTTTGGCTTCGTTGATCCTGAAGTAGGTGGAGAGTTCCATAGGGCAGCGCACACCCTTAGGGATGTAAACAAAGGAACCATCGCTGAAGACAGCAGAATTTAAAGTAGCGAAATAATTATCTGTATATGGCACCACTGTACCCAGGTATTTTTTAACTAAGTTTGAATGGTTTTTTGCTGCTTCAGAGAAACTGCAGAAAATAACCCCATGCTTCTCCAGTTCTTCTCGAAAGGTAGTAGTCACAGAAACACTATCGAAGACCGCATCCACCGCTACACCACTGAGCATTTTCTGCTCTTCAAGGGGAATACCCAGTTTATCATAGGTACGTAACAGTTCCGGATCCACTTCGTCCAGACTTTGTAATTCTTTTTTCTTAGGCGCGGAATAATAGCTGATATCTTGGTAGTCGATATCATGATAATGAACCTTGGCCCATACCGGTTCTTTCATTTTCAGCCAGTGGCGATAGGCTTTGAGTCGCCAGTCCACTAACCACTGCGGTTCTTCCTTTTTAGTTGAAATGAACCGGACCACGTCCTCGTCCAATCCGGGCGGAAGGGTCTCAGATTCAATATCGGTCACAAAACCGTACTTGTAATCTTCGCTGATCTTCTGATCAATAATGTCCGGTTGGGTATTTGCAGGCATCAATAAAATTAAATGGTTTGTTTCAGTTTGTGGTCAGGCTGAAAAAGATGTCCCGCAGCCGCAGGTTCTTTCTGCACCGGGATTCTTGATCTTAAACCCGCCGGTAAGCATATCATCGGAATAGTCCACGGTTATATCTTTCAGGTAGAGCCAGCTTTTTAGATCACAGACAACCTTAAGTCCATTGGTCTCAAAGACCTTGTCAAAATCGCCTTGGGTCCTGTCAAAATCCATTTTATAACTCATACCGGAACAGCCGCCCCCTTCTACGGACATACGTAATACATGATCTTTCTTTCCTTCGGAATTCATGACCGCTTTCAGACGCTTCACAGCTTTTTTGGTGACAATAATCGTGGCGGTCTGAAAATCCTGTTGCTGTTCTGTGATGTTTTTTTGTGCTTCAGCCATTTTATTCCCACTCCACTTTAATTTTTGATTCGTTTTTTGGAACTTTTGTTGGTTCAAATCCTAACTTGGCTCTGGCTTCATCGCTCATCATTTCCGGCTGCCAGGGCGGATCAAAGGTAACGGTCACCTGTACATCATGCACTTTATCCAGGGCAGAAACTTTGGTTTTGATATCATCTGCCATATATTGTCCCATGCCGCATCCTGGGGTGGTAAGTGACATAGTAATGACAACATCTTTTAGATCATCTGTTGCATCCTGCAGATCGATATTATAGATCAGGCCTAGGCTCCAAAGGTCCACAGGAATCTCTGGGTCGTAGCATTCTTTGAGAACATCAATTATTTTTTCATTTAACTGCATATCATTTAGTTCAGGTCGGCTAGGGTCATGTTATTAAATACGTTGCGTATGGTATCGTTGATCTTATTAATAGGCGACCGAATATTGCAGGTATTGAGTTGCACGCAGTCAAGATCAAAATAACAATCCATGATGCCCACTGGACCTTCAAGGACCTCAAAAAAATGGGTCATATTGATGGCGCCAGGATCCACTAATAATTTGTATCCGCCCGAAGGACCCTGCACAGCTTCAATGATTCCGACTCTGGCTAATTTCTGTAGTGTCTTGGCCAGCAGCTCCTTAGGGATGCCGTACTGTTTGGAGATTTCCTTGGCAGAAGACAGGTCACCGTCATCCTGCTGTTGCAGATGGTTCAGAGCGATAAGTGCATACTCAACTTTACGGGTAATTTTTAACATAATCGTTTAATCGGGTGGTGAAAATAACGGACAGAATTTAGCCTTGCAAGTATTAATTACGACTAATTAGGTCGTATTAGAATTAGGCTATTTTAATACAGTGGGAATCCTGTTCATTAATTTGTCCGATTTTAAAGGATGGAAGATGGGAATTATCTGCCAAGATGCTTAGAAATTGTTCAGCATCTTTTCCTGGAAGTGAAACCAGTAATCCTCCGGATGTCTGGGCATCGGCGGCTAGGAGTTTGTCTATTTCAGACAGGTTTTCTCCAAAATTAACTTGATCACTGACATGCTGAAGATTGCGGCGTGTCCCGCCAGCCATCACGCCAGCTACTGCCAGATCCCGGGCACCAGGTAAAAATTTCAACATAGAAAAATTGATGCTTGCGGAAACTTGGCTACCCTGGCATATTTCCAATAAATGTCCCAGCAGACCATAACCCGTTACATCTGTAACAGCGTTAACATTGAGGCCATTTAATGCCGTGGCCGCATCCTTATTCAGGGTCCTCATAGAATCCACTGCAGAATCTATGGATTCAATCTTGGCCACACCTTTTTTGATAGCGGTGGCAATCACACCGGTGCCCAGGGCTTTTGTGAGTACCAAGGTATCTCCCACTTGGGCGCCGGAGTTAGTCCACATGGATGTTTCATCCACTTCACCTGTAACTACCAGACCATACTTGGGTTCTTTGTCATCTACCGAATGGCCGCCAACAATGGGTATTCCCGCTTCAGCTGCTTTATCAGCGCCGCCCTGGAGGATCGCCGATAAAATTGATTTGGGGAGATCGTTGATGGGGAAACCGACAATATTTAATGCGAAAAGTGGTTTTCCTCCCATGGCGTAAATATCAGAAAGCGCATTGGCGGCGGCAATTAGACCAAACTCGTACGGATCATCCACCACCGGGGTAAAAAAGTCTACAGTCTGGATCAGGGTTTTACCGTCATCCAGACGTACAGCGGCCGCATCGTCAGCGCCATCAAAGCCCACAACGACGGAATCGTTTGTTGGCATGTTCACATCACCCAGAACCTGGGCTAGGTCATCCGGACCGATCTTGCACGCTCATCCTGAGCCGTGGCTCAAGGTGGTGAGTCTTATTTTATCTTTGTCAGACATGGTCAAAAGTTAATTCTATAACGGTAGATAACACATTAAGTGAAAAGGAGTCAAATTCACTAATTCCCTTTTCACAATAAAACCCACTTGCTAAATTTGCCGCCGATCTCATCGTAATTGGTCAGCATCAGAAATAACGGTACAAATTGTTAACTGAATAATTTTCTAATTTACCATACCTTATTTAAATGGGAAAATCCATCAAAACAATCGATGATGCAGTAATTCGCTTTGCGGGTGATTCAGGTGATGGAATGCAGCTTACAGGTGGACGATTTTCTCAAACCACAGCTATTTTTGGAAATGACCTGAGCACGTTACCAGATTTTCCAGCTGAGATCCGTGCTCCTGCCGGTTCTCTCGCTGGTGTCAGTGCCTTTCAAATCCATTTCAGCTCCAAAGATATTCATACTCCAGGTGATAAGCCTGATGTCCTGGTAGCTATGAACCCAGCGGCATTAAAGGTACATCAGAATGAGCTTGTATCTGGTGGTACCATCATTGTCAATACGAATGCGTTCACAAAAAAAAATCTGAATTTTGCTGGTTATGAAACAAACCCTATAGAAGATGGAACCCTTGATGACTATTTTACGGTGATTCCAATTGAGATGAACAAGCTGGTCACTGCTGCCTGTGAGGGATTGGATTTATCGCCCAAGTTGGTAGGCCGCACCAAGAACTTTTTTGCCCTGGGAGTACTCTACTATATGTATGACCGGCCTCTTGAAGCAACGGAAAAATGGCTGGAAAATAAATTCGCCGGCAAGGATGGCATTATTGAAGCGAACAAACGAGCAATGAATACAGGCTACAATTACGCTGATACCACCGAAATATTTATGACTCGTTATAAGGTGGAAAAAGCAATACTGCCATCGGGGAATTACCGCAATATGAATGGAAATTTAGCAACCGCTCTTGGATTACTGGCAGCATCTGAAAAATCAGGTCTTAAATTATTTTACGGAGGCTATCCCATCACGCCAGCAAGTGATATTCTTCATACTTTGGCGTCCTGGAAGCATTTTGGTGTTCAAACCTTTCAAGCAGAGGATGAAATTGCCGGGATAACATCTGTTATTGGAGCGGCTTTTACTGGAAATCTTGCTGTAACGGCTACGTCAGGACCAGGTATTGCATTGAAAGGGGAGGCTATGGGATTAGCGGTAATCACTGAACTGCCCCTTGTGATTATCAATGTGCAACGAGGCGGACCCAGTACCGGCTTACCTACGAAAACAGAACAATCTGATCTGAACCAGGCTCTATACGGTCGCAATGGCGAGGCTCCGATCCCGGTGATTGCTGCAGCCACACCAGGAGACTGTTTTTATGCTGCTTATGAAGCAGCTCGAGTTGCACTAAAATACATGACGCCGGTTGTTTTATTGACAGATGGTTATCTGGCCAACGGATCAGAACCTTGGAAGATCCCTAATCTGGATGATATGGGTGCAATTGATGTGGAATTTGCAAAAGGATCCAATGGGAATGATGATTTTTTGCCTTATAAACGAAATGAAGAAACATTAGCCAGGCCTTGGGCCATCCCCGGCACACCAGGTCTGGAACACCGTATTGGTGGATTGGAGAAAGCTGATGTAACCGGACACGTGAGTTATGACCCGGAAAACCACCATCGCATGGTAGAATTGAGGCAGGAAAAAGTAAATCGTGTCTCCCAATTTATACCGCCAACTGAGGTATTTGGTAACGTCCATGGGGACATGCTTATTTTAAGTTGGGGCGGCACATTTGGTGCTTGCCGATCTGCAGTAGAAACCATGCAGGATGATGGCATGAATGTCTCCCATGTACACCTGCGCTGGATAAACCCGTTACCAAAAGATCTAGGAGAAATCCTGATTCGGTTCAAGAATATTCTGGTGCCTGAGATCAATATGGGGCAGCTGGTCAAACTCATCCGAGCAGAATACCTGGTGGATGCCCGGGGATTGAATTTTGTAAGGGGGCGACCTATTGGTTCTTCTACTATCATTGAAACTGTAAAACAAACATTAGGATAGATTATGGCAGATGTACAATCTTCAGCATTGACAAAAAAAGATTATGAATCAGATCAAGCAGTCCGCTGGTGCCCTGGGTGCGGTGATTATGCAATCTTAGCACAGACTCAGAAAACAATGCCAACTTTTGGTAGGAAAAAGGAAGAATTCGTATTTATTTCGGGTATCGGCTGTTCCAGCCGGTTTCCTTACTATATGAATGCCTATGGTTTTCATACCATCCATGGTCGGGCCCCCGCTTTGGCCACTGGCGTAAAAATTGCTAACCCTGACTTGTCAGTCTGGGTTGTTACCGGAGACGGGGATGGCCTATCAATTGGAGGCAACCATTTTATGCATGCTCTGCGCCGCAATATGGATATTAATTTGCTGCTTTTTAACAACCGAATTTATGGTCTGACGAAAGGGCAATATTCGCCGACATCAGAAGTTGGCAAAGTCACCAAAGCGACACCTTTCGGTTCAATTGATTACCCATTAAACCCACCATCTTTGGCCCTAGGGGCCCAGGCTACGTTTGTTGCCCGAACCATTGATCGTTGGCAGGCCCATATGTCAGCAATGATAAGACGATCCTACCACCACGATGGCGGATCATTCATTGAAATTTATCAAAACTGTAACATTTTTAATGATGGTGTATACGGAGAATATACAGGGAGCGAAAAACTGCATAACGTTATTGAGCTCAAACATGAAGAACCGATGGTGTTCGCGAATGGGACTAGGGGAATCAAGTTGGAAGGGTTTACGCCAACCGTTGTGGATCTGGATAAACATAGCGTAACTGATCTAATGATCCATGACGAAACTAACCTGGATTTGGCACATATTATTGCTAACTGGACCAGCCATCCAAACTTGCCGGAACCCATTGGTGTGATCTATAGTATTGATAAACCAACTTATAATCAAGAGATGGTAAATCAGGTTAAATCTTCAATCGAAACAAAAGGTGCTGGCAATGTCCAAGATCTGCTTAATGCTGGCGACACTTGGGTTGTAGAGTGATTTATGTCGACACGGACTGAAACGGATAGCCTCGGTCCGGTGGAAGTACCTACAGATCGGTACTACGGGGCTCAGACCCAGAGATCCTTAAACAATTTCAAGATCGGCAGTCAGCGATTTCCTAGGGAATTTATCCGGGCTTATGGTATTCTTAAGAAAGCCGCTGCTACCGTTAACCACAGCTTTGGTAGCTTGGATGAAGAGCTTAAGATAGCTATACACGATGCGGCAAATGAGGTAATCGGAGAAAAACTGGATGATCATTTCCCTCTGTTAGTGTGGCAAACCGGCAGCGGAACTCAAACCAATATGAATTTCAATGAAGTGATTGCTAACCGAGCTATCGAGATTCTTGGGGGAGAAATGGGTAGTAAGTATCCCATTCATCCTAATGATCATGTAAATATGAGTCAATCAACCAATGATACTTTTCCATCCGCTATCAATATTGCAGCTGTTGAGAGTGTACACAAACAGTTAATCCCGGCGTTAAAGCGCTTACGGGAAGCCCTAGATGAAAAAGCAAAAGCTTTTAATGATATCGTTAAACTGGGTAGAACTCATTTGCAGGATGCTACTCCCTTAAGCTTGGGCCAGGAATTTTCCGGCTATGTTTCTGCTATGGATCATGGCTTGTCCCGCTTGGAAAAAGCACTTGACCATTGTTATGAACTGGCCATTGGCGGTACCGCTGTAGGTACGGGGATCAATTCTGTAGCTGGTTTTGCAGAAGCGGCAGTTAAAGAGATTACTAAGCTTACAGGCTTACCTTTTCGAGTCGCGGATAATAAATTTGAGGCTCTTGGCGGTCAAGACAGTATTGTTGAACTTTCCGGAGCACTCAAAGTGATTTCTGGTTCCTTATTTAAAATAGCCAATGATATTCGCTGGCTGGCATCAGGGCCCCGTTCCGGGATAGGAGAACTTGTTTTGCCGGCTAATGAGCCTGGGTCATCAATTATGCCAGGAAAGGTTAATCCTACGCAATGTGAAGCTATGACCATGGTCTGTACCCAGGTCATGGGAAATGATGTAACAATTTCATTGGCGGGCGCAAGTGGCAATTTTGAACTCAATGTTTACCGTCCGGTTTTAGCATATAATATATTGGAGTCGATCAAATTAATTGCTGATGCCTGCATATCCTTTTCTGAGAACGCGGTGACAGGTATTGAACCCAATCGGGAACGCATCGATCAAAATTTGTATAATTCATTGATGTTGGTTACTGTTCTCAATCCTCATATTGGCTACGATAAAGCAGCTGAAGCAGCTAAAAAGGCCTTTAAAGAAAACCTTACTTTGAAGGAATCGATTATTGCCTTAGGTTTTATGAACGGCGATGAATTTGATCTTCTCGTAAAACCGGAAAATATGATCCACCCTCAAAAAAAAGACTGACCATCAATAGAACTAAAATTTATTTTTAAGCTCTATACAGGTAATATGAACCTGTAGGACCCGAACGTTAAACAGTAAATTTGGTTATGGTCAAATCACAGCATCCGAATGAACTCACCCGGATCTTTTGGTATTGCCTTGCCATAATTGCCGGTGGTCTGGTGGCATTGATGGTTGTTGTGAATATCCTTTCCCGGGATCTTCCATCTCTTGAACAGCTGGAAAATTATGATCCTGATTTGGTAACCCGTATCTATTCATCAGATGGTCTGGTATTGAATGAACTATTTGTTCAGAAACGGGTATTTGTAGAACTGGAAAAAATTCCTAGGCACATGCGTAATGCGGTAGTTGCATCTGAAGACCGGCAATTTAAAGAACATTGGGGCCTCTCGATCCGAAGTGTGGCTCGTGCTCTTGTAGTGAATATACTATCATTGAGTTACCGACAGGGATTTAGTACGCTGACCCAGCAACTGGCCCGGAATCTATACAAATCAATTGGGTTTGAGGATAGCATTTTCCGCAAGATAAAGGAGGTGATTACTGCTGTCCAGATCGAACGCACCTATACCAAGGAAGAGATTTTAGAAATGTACCTTAATACTGTCCATTTTGGACATGGAACCTATGGAGTAGAAGCGGCAACAAAACGGTTTTTTGGTAAAGAATCCATTGAGCTAACGGTGGATGAATCAGCACTTTTAATTGGTTTACTTCCTTCCCCAGCCAGTTATTCTCCCGTTCGTCATCCCAATCGAGCTTTACGCCGCCGGAATACTGTTCTCAGGCTTATGCGGGATCAGGCATATCTCTCTCAGGCCGAATATGAACAATATCGAGTTATTACATTGGAATCAATCACGGATGAGCCAAAACAAGGTTTGGCGCCCTATTTTACTGAATATGTCCGGCGAATCCTGGAAAAAGAGGATAATGCTTTGGGAATTAACATCTATCGAGATGGTTTGAAGATATATACAACGCTGGATTCCCGATTACAAGGGATCGCTGAAAAATTTGTCATGGAATCGGTAGAAGCTGCCCAAAGAAAGCTCAATAAACGAATTTTCAATAATAAAGAAGAATTTGAACAATTAGCCCTTCTGACCATTTATCCTGAAGATTCAGTAAAGTTGATGATGAATGGAGAGCAAGAATTGTATAAAGATCTACGGACCAAACTGCTGGTCCAGACTGCTTTTGTCGCTATTGACCCTTATACCGGCGGTGTTTTGGCTATGATAGGCGGTCGTCCTGATTATCATGATCAATACAACCGAGCAGTACAGGCTCGCCGCCAACCTGGGTCCGTGTTCAAACCATTTGTTTATACTACCGCACTTGAAAACGGGTATCCGATTACTGAGCAGCTTTTGAATCAGCCGGTAGTTCTCAATGTTCAGAATACAGATGGTTCCTGGGTCAAATGGAAACCCCAGAACTATGGGGGTAGTACCGGAGGCCTCACCACCCTGCGGGAAGGACTTCGCAAATCCCTAAACCTGATCTCTGTACGAATTGTCCAGCAGGATTTTGCTCCGGCAGAACAAGTAAAGCGCACAGCCCAGCGCATGGGAATTACAACAGACATTCGGGCCGTAGACGCTATTGCTCTGGGAACTTCTGAGGTTATTCCGCTAGAACTGGTATCGGCCTATGCTGCTTTTGCTAATGGAGGTGTGTATTCGCAGCCTTTAGTGATTACTAAGATAGAAGATCGTTATGGAAATGTTATCAAGGACTATTATCCGAAACGTGATGAAGTGCTGAGCGAGGAAACAGCCTATCTAATGACGAATCTTCTGCAAACGGTTATGGATCGTGGAACTGGCGGAAGTGCCCGCTGGAAATACAATTTTACTCGACAGGCAGCGGGAAAAACTGGCACTACCCAAGGTTGGAGTGATGCTTGGTTTGTTGGCTTCACCCCTCAGATCGCTGCTGGTGTGTGGTTTGGTATTGATGATTACCAGGTTAGTCTAGGGGAAGGTCAGGATGGATCTCGTGCGGCATTACCTGCTTGGGCCCAATTCATGAGAGATGGCCATAATGAATTAGAATTTCCCCGTTTAAATTTTCAAAGACCTAAAGGTATAATAACTGTCGAAATCTGTTCCGTGTCAAAAATGGCCCCACGAAAGGCCTGTCCCATAGAGAAAGAAATTTTTAAGCAGAGTACGGAACCGACCCAAAAATGCCGAACACATAGAAACTTATGACGATGCATCTATAGATCCTAAGATCAGAGAAAATTCAGGCATTCTTTCGCTAACAGAAAATGTTCTTTTCAGCATGCCTTTTACTGTTTCAAGTCGCATACTATTTGCTCCAAATACGCGGTAAACCGGATCACCTTTTTTTACACTATCACCAATTTTAGCAAGGAATTCAATACCTGCAGAATGATCCAGTTTATCTTGGGGTAATTTCCGACCACACCCCATTTCCACCAAAGCCCATCCAATTTGTTCAGTTTCCATAGTAAGAATAAATCCATCTTCATCTGCTTTTACTATGCACTCATATTCAGGTTTCATTTCTTTTGATAAACATTTTTCTAAATCACCACCCTGACAAGAAACCATTTCCCTGAATTTTGCGTCTGCAGCACCATTTTCAATGCGAGATTTTAATAAATTGGTTGCCGAATTTGTATCCTCGGTTAACCCGGCTTGCACCGCAAGACGAGACCCCAATTCTAATGACACTGCCATTGTGTCCTTAGGCCCGTCGCCATTCAAGCAGTTCATGGATTCAATGATTTCGCAGCGGAGCCCTGCAAACTGGCCCAGTGGTTGTTCCATACTGGTGAATACAATATCTGTATTAACCTTGAACGCTTGTCCAATCTTTTGCATCCATAGACCCAGTTCACGGCCCTGATTCACAGTCTTCATGAAAGTGCCGTTACCGACCTTTATATCTAGGATAAGCCCTTGAATGCCCTCAGCAATTTTTTTACTCATGATTGAACTGCAGATCAAAGGGATTGAGGGCACAGTAGCGGTCCTATCTCTCAGAGTATAAAGTTTACCATCAGCGGGGCAAATCTGTTGGGTCTGGCTCATAATAGCACACCCGTTAAGTTCAACCCAAGCTGAAAATTGCTCCAGAGTAGGATTGGTCTTAAACCCAGGAATACTTTCCAATTTATCAATGGTACCACCGGTATACTCCAGGCCTCGACCAGCAATCATGGGTATTGTCATACCAACTGATGCCAGTAATGGCGCAAGAATCAGCGAGACTTTATCACCAATGCCGCCAGTGCTGTGCTTATCAGCAGCATAGTTTTTGGTACAGCTAAAATCTAAGGTAGCACCTGAATTAATCATAGCTTCTACCATGCCCAATGTTTCATCTTCAGTCATTCCATTGAAGTAAATTGCCATGAGCATTGCGGCCATTTGGCTGTCGGGTAATTCATTATCCACAAATTGCTTGATAAACCATGTCAATTCTTGTCGAGATAAGACTTTACCATCCCGCTTGCGGGCAATAATTTTAGATGGGATCATGACTTAGTCTCTCTTCTTTTAAAAATGGTTAGAAACTGCATTGGTATAGGTGGCCGTTCCCGAACCGAATGGAGAGTCAAGTAGAGAGCTACTACCAGTAGTACTACATTAGGGGTCCACATACCAATTGCAGGATGAATAGCGTTTCGATCTGCCATTTCCTCACCGCCAATCAATAAAACATAATATACAAGAAAAAAACCGAAACTAAGACTGGTACTTACTGCAAAACCGCCTCGTTTGGACATAACTCCTAATGGCGCACCCAGAAGGACAAACAAAATACAGGCGAAGGGCATGGAAAATTTCTTATGAAGTTCAACAGCGTATTTATTTCGACTTTTTAGATAACTACTGATCAAGTTAAACTCATTTTTTATTTGGCGCTCGAGACTGCGTAGACTCCGTTCCTTTTTCCGGAGCTGGGCGTGGGTCAGAGTCGTATCAGTATTGATAACATTGCGGGCGGTCTGGATGTATTGATAGCCTTGTTGAATGGTTTTTGGCCGTAAACTGTCTCCTATTGCTCGGAAATAAGCTCGAGCTAGTCGGCGATAAACCACATTGAGTCGGTTGTTATAATTGCGAATTTTTTTTGTCATCATGGGAACGGTCATTTCACGGTCGGTCCGGCTGGTGGAATCTCGGCGATTCAGGAGTAGATCCTTTGCTGGAATGTTGATGATATGTTTTTCAAAAATAATACGCCTGTAATTGGTGTAATCCTTGTGTTCTAGCTCGTGGATTTCACCATCAAATAAGGTTAGCAAAAAAGCATCTTCTAGAGTGGAAAGTATACCCGAATTAGCATGGATGCTGGTTTGAGCTTCCTTGCTACCCTTAGAAAAAATACGCACATCAGTCATCTTATCCTTTGTTTTTCCGCCAATGATCATGCTGTAGTCTGGAAGGTTATCTAGAAAAATTCCGGGTTCGATATTCATATCCGGACGCTTGCGGTAGATATCTCCTGAAAGCAGGCGTGCCTTAAAATTCATCTCTGGCAGGATATAATTGTTGAAGTAGATCAATAGCATGGTAACAATGGATCCGAACAAAAGTGGTGCACGCATAATGGTCAAGAATCCAATACCAGATGCCCGCATAGCATTGATTTCATTATCTTCTGCTAGCCTCCCAAAGGTCATTAGAGTCGCTAGTAAAACAGCCATGGGCACGGATAGGGCCAGGATCCAAGCGAGGTTTAAAGATAAGTATTCCAGAATTGTTATTATATTGAGGCCTTTTCCTAGGAACCGGTCCACAGCTCGAAGAAAAAAATTAACAAATAGAATGAAAGTGATCATTCCCAGAGAAAACAGGAAAGGAAAGACCATCTCCCGAAAAAAATATCTGGATAGCAGTCGCATGGTCAAAATTACGCCGATCGAAGTATCTGTTCCCCCCGATTTTCTTTTGGAGGTGTGGTAATTCCTGTAAATTTTGCCGCTTAAAATCGGTTCATATCGATTCAAAGCTAAATGGTGGGCGTAGCTCAGCTGGTTAGAGCACCTGGTTGTGGCCCAGGAGGCCGTGGGTTCAAGTCCCATCGCTCACCCCACGGAGTGTGGCGCAGTCCGGTTAGCGCACCTGCTTTGGGAGCAGGGGGTCGGGGGTTCGAATCCCTCCACTCCGACACTGTTTACTTCTGACGGAAAGCCTCGTTTTTAAGACGGGGCTTTTCTATTTCTTATAATTAATTCTCGAAGCTCAATCTTGTCAATCGTAATCATTTATATTCAATTATAGCCAGATTCGGGACACACTTATTCGGGACACACCCACTCCTATGGGTAAAGCGGGGAATTGTGTTACATCCCGTGGGCACTTTGCCCATAAACAGGTTTAGTAGTTAGATTTGGACTCGCCATGAAA